>Ga0209667_1000596_pt1 | contig 30288 bp, 31 predicted proteins | sample SaaInlV_165m_DNA_2_FD_184682 | JGI IMG/M metagenome (GOLD analysis project Ga0209667, IMG submission 184682) | Marine microbial communities from expanding oxygen minimum zones in the Saanich Inlet - Saanich Inlet SI037_S3LV_125m_DNA (SPAdes)... | ecosystem: Environmental > Aquatic > Marine >... | reverse complement strand
AAAAAGATCCTGCAGATTTGATCCTATTGCGGGCATAAAACTGCTAAACAGGAATATTCTAAACATTATCGGTAGGCATTTGAACTGTATTGTGCGCCTTACATTAAGTTAAAGCACTAAAAAAGGAGTAATAATGAGTACAAAAAGAAATAATCCGGAAACTATCGCAATTCATGGTGGTGATTACAGAAGTGATCCATCAACTAACGCTGTAGCAGTTCCAATTTACAGAACAACATCTTACCAATTTGACAGTACTGAACATGCTGCAAATTTGTTTGCACTTAAAGAGTTCGGTAACATCTATACAAGAATCATGAATCCAACGAATGATGTGCTTGAAAAAAGACTTGCAGCACTTGACGGTGGATTGGCTAGTTTAACTGTTGCATCAGGTCAAACAGCCTCGACATTTGCAATTTTAAATGTTGCTCAGGCTGGTGATAATATTGTTAGCTCAACAGATCTTTATGGTGGAACTGTTTCATTGTTTACACATACTCTAAGTAAACTTGGTATTGAAGTACGATATGCAGATCCTTCTGATCCAAAAAACTTTGAAAAAGCTGTTGATGAAAAAACTAGAGCTTTTTATGGTGAAACTTTACCAAATCCTTATTTGAGAGTATTTCCAATTAAAGAAGTTTCTGATATTGGAAGGAAATTTAATATACCGTTAATCGTTGATAACACAGCGGCTCCAGTAATTTGTAAACCATTAGAGCATGGTGCGGCTGTAGTAGTATATTCACTTACTAAATATATAGCTGGCCATGGAACAGTGGTTGGTGGTGCTTTAGTTGATGGTGGTAATTTTGATTGGACAGCAGATCCAAAAAGACAACCACTTTTTAATGAACCAGATGCTAGTTACGGTGGTGTTGTTTGGGGTAAAGCTGTACCAGAACTAACCGGTGCAAATGTCTCTTTTGCTGTAAGAGCTAGAGTTACACTTTTACGAGATCTTGGTTCCGCTCTATCTCCAGATAATGCTTTTGGAGTAATACAAGGGTTGGAAACTGTAGCTTTAAGAATGAAACAACATTGTGAAAATGCTTCAAAAGTTGTTGACTACTTAAAAAAACATAAAGCTGTTGAAAAAGTAATTTATGCTACTGAACATAGTACGGAAATAAGTAAAAGAGCTGATAAATATCTCAAAAATGGTAATGGTGCATTAGTAGGAGTGGAGTTAGCTGGTGGCATTGAAGCAGGTAAAAGATTTATTGAGTCTTTAAAAATGTTTTATCATGTAGCAAATATTGGTGATGCAAGAAGCTTAGCCATACATCCAGCAACAACAACACATAGTCAGCTGACAGAGGACGAATTGGCTGCCGCAGGTGTTACACCTGGCTATGTTAGATTGTGTATTGGTTTAGAGCACATAGACGACATAATTGATGACTTGGATCAAGCTCTGGCTAATACTTCAAAAGGCAATTTAAAAGCAGTTAGTTAATTAGGTATTTATATGTCAACTAATAGAAGTTAATTATTTTTTGCTTGATATCTTGATATGTAGAGAAAATACAAGCATGATAAAATTATCAAAATAGAATTTATCTGGTGTAAAGATGCATAAATAATTTTTACTCCAGATAAAAGTGTTACCACTCCTAAAATCACCTGTAAAAATATACTTATACCAATAATTATTATTGGTTTTCTAAATATTTTATTAGTATCTCTAAAAACTAAAATTAATAAATAAATATAAATTATGACTATCAAATAAGCTAAATTTCTATGAAGAAATTGAACTATAGATGGGTTGTCAAAAAAATTGATATTTAGAAACTCTATGTATTTACTGTCGTCAGGAAAATAAGAGGATCCCATTAAAGGCCAAGTGTTATAGATCGTTCCTGCGTCCATACCTGAAACAAAAGCACCTATAATCAATTGAATAAATAATAAAATAAAAAAAAATTTAAATAATTTTAGATTAAATGAAATATCATTAATTTGTATTTTTGTTAATTTAAGTAATTTCCAAAAGATTATTGATAAAATTAAAAAAGCCGTAACTAAATGAATAGATAATCTATAATGGCTTACATCTATTCTATCTACTAATCCACTTGATACCATGTACCAACCAAAAAAACCTTGTAAACATACTAGTAAAAAAATTAATCCATATGTTTTTAAAACCCATAACCCATTTTTAAAAGTAAAATATATTAGTGGCAATAATACAGTTAAACCAATTAACCTTCCAAGTTGACGATGACCCCACTCCCACCAAAAAATTACTTTAAATTCACCTAAGGTCATGTTTGAGTTTTGTTCACTAAACTCAGGAATTGTTTTATAAAGATTAAAATAATCTATCCATCTGTCATTCGTCAATGGTGGTAAAAAACCTACAAATAAATCCCACGTAGTTATAGATAAACCAGAGTCTGTTAATCTGGTTAACCCACCAACTAGAATAATTAGAATAATTAATGACAATAATGCAAATAACCAAATTTTTAATTGTTGATTTAAATTGTTATTCTCGCTGTACATGTAGAGATAAATATAATAATTATTAATTAATCCAATAAATTAAATGTCGCCTAATAATAAAAAAAAATTAAATTTAATCAGAATAAAGCTGGATAAGCTAGATAATAAACTTTTATCTCTAATCAAGCACAGAACAGGACTTGTAAAAGAAGTTCTTAAATTAAAAGAATTTAAAAAAGAGATAGTTGATCAAAAAAGAATAAATTTTATTTTGAACAAAATCAAAGGTAAATCCAAAAAACTTAAGATAGACCCAAAGATAACAAATCGTATATGGAAAAATATGATCTGGTCTTATATTGATTACGAAAGAAGAAATTTTAAAAAAAAATAATTATTTACTATGTGGAGGAAGTTTTTTTTCAACAAAAGTTTCGTGCTTTCTTGTAGCTGGATTATATTTTTTAGCTGATAATTTAACTTTTGCTTTTTCTCCACCCGCAGGTTTTTTAACATAATAAAAAAAAGGGCTATCAGGTTTTGATTCCGGAACAAGTCTAACTTTTACATGTGTTTTTTTAGCCATATTATTTCAAATTTTTTATATTTTTAATAATTTTAGAAATATTAACTAATTTATTTCTTAAATTATCAGCTTTTATAGAATTATTTGCCATTTCGTCAAGTTCTAAAGAATCTTCACCATTAAGTATCTTTTTAACACCATTAATCGTCATTCCTTGTTCTTTAAGTAGAAATTTAACCTTTTTAAGTAGGTTAATAGATTTTTCATCATAGTATCTTCTATTGGAATTTAAAATTTTAGGTTTAATTTGTTTAAATTGAGTTTCCCAAAATCTGATAATATGAGTTGGCATAGCACCTTTTTTATTTGTTTTTAGATTTAGTATTTTAGCGACCTCACCTATCGTTTTATAAGCGTTATCAGACTTATCCATTTTCTTTAATATTTATAAATTCTTTAAATTCTTTAGATGGTTTAAATAATACAACTTCTCTGCTTGAAATCACTTTTGACTCTTTGGTCTTTGGGTTTCTTCCTATACGTGATTTTTTTTGTCTAATTGAAAAAGTACCAAATTTTGATAATTTCAACTTTTTTTCATCTTTTATATTTGAAACAATTGTAGATAAAAAATCTTCAATAAGGTTTTCTGAAATTTGCTTAGAAAAACCTAATTGCATATATACTATATTAACTAAGTCTTTTTTAGTTAGGTTTACTCTCATTAATCTAAATATTTTGCTTAATCTTTTCTATCAAATTACCTTTTATAATTCTATGGCAAACATCTAATGAATTACAAAAGCCAATATAATCAGTGCCACCATGACTTTTAACTACAGGAGAATCAAGACCAATAAATATTGCACCATTATATAGTCTAGGATCTAAACGTTTTTTAAATTTTTTAAGATTTGAAATATTTAAAAGTGAAGATATTTTTCCAATTATTGAACCTGTCATAGCCTGTTTTAGCTCACCAGTAATAAAATTTGCAGTACCTTCAGCTGTTTTTAATGCAACGTTACCTGTAAACCCATCAGAAACTATTACATTTACATCACCATCCATTAAATGATTACCCTCGATATAACCTGAGAAATCGTAATTTTCAGAATTTTTATCATTAAGAATTTGATAAGTTTCTTTTATTGTCTCATTACCCTTCAGTTCTTCAGATCCTATATTTAACAAACCTACATTTGGTTTGTCATTTGGGTAAAGTGATGTGTAAAGAGAGGCTCCCATTATTGAAAAATCTAGGAGATTTTTTGAACTACATTCAATATTAGCTCCCAAGTCTAATACAACACTCATTCCTTTTTTATTTGGCCATAAAGCAGAAAGAGCGGGTTTATCAATATTATCTATCATCTTAAGATTTAATTTTGAAATAACTAATAGTGCACCTGTATTACCTGCAGACACAACTATATCCGCTTGTTTATCTTTTACACTTTGTATTGCTAGCCACATACTTGTATTTTTACCCCTTTTAGCTCCTTCTAAAGGACTGTCTGTACTCATGACAACATCGGTAGTATGAATGATTTCGTAATACTCTTTACCTATTTTATTATTGATAAGATCATTTATTTCAGGTTCATTACCAAAAATTTTATAAAATAAACTTTTGTTATTTTGGTGATTTAATAAAATACCATCTATAATTTTTTTTGGAGAACCGTCTCCGCCCATTGCATCCACTGCAATTTTAATCAAATCAGTCATTTTAGATTAATACTATTCTTTTGGGTCTAAAACTTGTCTACCCTTATACATACCAGTTTTTAAGTCTAAATGATGTGACAACCTATATTCACCAGACTTTTTATCTTCAACAATATTCTTTGTTGAATACTTCATGGTTTGAGCTCTTCTCATTCCAGTTCTGGAAGGGGTTTGTTTTCGTTTTGGTACAGCCATAATTATTGGTTACTTACACTTTTTAAATAAGAATTCAAAGTTTTTTTTGATAAATCTTCGCTATATAACTCAAAATGATCAAGTAATTTATCAATTTCATTAAAATCGCTTAAAAAAATAGAAATTTTTTCAATTTTTTGTGATCTAGTCAAATCTTTCCAAAAATGTACCTCTGAAACCATAGAATGAAACAGATTTATGTAATCTTTCATTTTTTTATTTATAGATTGGTCTCCATAACCTATTTCTCTAATACTAAGCTCAAGTTGTCTGAAGTTAAAATCATAAATTTCCTGTAATACATTCTTATTTTTCTCATTTTTAAAATTTCTTAAAAAGAACGCAAAATGTAATAAAAATAGGGTTAATCTATCTGAGAAATTATCTTCACGTCCTAAAGATTTGTATAAATCTTTATTTCTAGTGTAATTAATTAAATTGTTATAAATATAAATATATTTTTCACTCATGATAAAAATACTATATATAATTTTTTTCTCTTTAGTAGTTGTAAATTGTTCTATGAAAAAAGTTGTTAAACATCATGGGGTTCCTTTTTTAGAAAAAAAACAACAATCATTAATTCTAAATAAATCTAACAAAAATGATATAAAAAGAATATTGGGTGAACCGTCAACAACTAGTAAATTTGATAATGATCTTTGGATTTATATAGAGAGAAAGCAAACTCAATCAAGTTTGAAAAATTTAGGTTTAATGAAAATATACAAGAATGATGTTTTGGTTTTAGAAATTAATGAATACGGAATATTAAAAAAAAAGGAATTTTTTAACAAAGACGATATGGAAAACATAAAAATTGTTAAAGCTACCACTGAAGCAGGCTTCAAAAGAAACTCCTTTGTATATAATTTTATGTCTAGTATGAGACAAAAGATTAATGACCCTCTTGGACAGAGGGCCAAAAAACGTAAAGAAATTAGCCAGCGATAACCGCTAATAAAAGTAACGCGACAATATTTGTAATTTTTATCATCGGGTTAATTGCAGGACCTGCAGTATCTTTGTATGGATCTCCAACGGTGTCCCCTGTTACAGCAGCTTTGTGTGCTTCTGAACCTTTGCCACCGTGATTACCATCTTCAATATATTTTTTTGCGTTGTCCCACGCACCACCACCAGCTGTCATTGAAACAGCCACAAATAATCCTGTGATAATAACACCTAATAACATTGCTCCAACAGCTGCTAATGCTGCCACTTGTCCACCGATTGCAAGAATAATAAAGTAAAGAACTACTGGAGATAAAACGGGTAATAATGATGGAATTATCATCTCTTTAATTGCAGCAACAGTTAAAAGATCGACTAATTTTGCATAATCTGGTTTCTGTTTTCTCTTCATGATACCGGGAAATTTTTTAAATTGTCTTCTCACTTCAATAACTACTGCACCACCAGCTCTACCAACTGCCTGCATTCCCATTGAACCAAATAAGTATGGTAACATTCCACCTATCAATAGACCCACAACAACATATGGGTTGGATAAATCAAAAGTTACAACAATACCCTCTAATTTTGAACCAGCTACGTTTGAGAAATGTTTAATATCTTCTACATAAGCAGCAAATAAAACTAAAGCACCTAATCCAGCTGAACCTATAGCATAACCTTTAGTAACAGCTTTAGTTGTATTTCCAACTGCATCTAATGCATCAGTAGTTTTTCTAACTTTTTTATCTAAGTTTGACATTTCAGCTATCCCACCAGCATTATCAGTAACTGGACCATAAGCATCAAGTGCTACAACCATGCCGGCTAACGCAAGCATAGTAGTTACGGCTATTGCAATACCATAAAGTCCAGCAATAGAATTAGTCGCTAAAATACCAGCGACAATGATTAATGCGGGTACGGCTGTTGCTTCCATTGAAACAGCTAAACCTTGAATAACATTCGTACCATGACCCGTTGTTGATGAAGCTGCAACAGATTTTACTGGTCTATAATTTGTTCCTGTGTAATATTCTGTAATCCAAATCAATAAACCTGTAATAATTAAACCAATTATTCCACAGTAGTATAAGCTCATACCATTAAAAGTTTTACCATTTACATTATATTCAGTAGCAAATCCAAGAACATGATCTGTTACTGGGTATAAAATTGCTATTGAAGCGATTGCGGACACAACAAAGCCTTTATACAATGCATTCATTACATTTTTGTCTTTGCCTAGTTTAACAAAGAAGGTTCCCAAAATTGATGTGAGAATACAAGCACCACCAATAGTAAGTGGATATATCATCATATTCATATCACCTTGAAAAAATATTGAAGATAATACCATTGTTGCAACAATTGTTACCGCATAAGTTTCAAATAAATCTGCAGCCATACCAGCACAATCACCAACATTATCACCAACATTATCAGCAATAACAGCAGGATTTCTTGGATCATCTTCAGGTATACCAGCTTCAACTTTACCGACTAAGTCAGCACCAACGTCAGCACCTTTAGTAAATATACCGCCACCTAATCTTGCAAAAATAGAAATTAGAGAAGCACCAAATCCTAATGCTACAAGAGCATTAACTATTTCTCTTTCATCAATATTAAATTTTAATAAAAAATAATAATAAACAGCAATAGCCAATAATGCTAAACCAGCAACCAACATTCCAGTTACAGCACCTGACTTAAAAGCAACAGACAAACCTTGGGCAAGACCTTTTCTTGATGCTTCAGCAGTTCTAACATTAGCTTCAACAGAGACTAGCATTCCAACATAACCTGCTATACCAGAAAGAGCAGCTCCAACAAGATATCCAAGTCCTACCAATGGGCTAAAAGCAACACTAACTATAACTAAAACAACAACACCAACAATTGCTATTGTTTTGTATTGTCTAGCTAGATAAGCTTTAGCGCCGATTTGAATTGCAGATGCAATATCTTGCATTTTAGCGTTACCAGCACTTTGATTTAAAATATTTTTTCCAGTAAAATATCCATAAACGATAGATAGTAAACCAGCTGCGATTGTGTATAAAAGAATTGTCTCAATTGTTGTGCTCATATAAACCTTAAGGTTGTTGGTTGTTAAATTTTAAGCCCGGACAATACAAAAAAAGCTAAAAAAGACAATAATTAACTTCTAGAATTGATGTTTATAACCTGAGTTTTTAACAAGTAAATACTCACCTTTTTGATTAATAAGGAAGGATTTATTTTTATTTGAGCTAATTTTACCAATTTTAGAAATTTTAATACCTAATTTCTTAGAAGTGTTTTTAATGATTCTAGATTTATCAGGACTAGCAGTAAATAAAATCTGATAGTCATCTCCATTGGATATAAAGTTTGATTTTTTAAGATCATTCTTGTTCAAATAAATGTGCAAGTTTTTAGATATTGGAATTTTTTCCTCCCAAATATTATAAGATAGTTTTTGTCTATTAATCATTTTTTGAAGATCATCAATTAAACCATCTGATATATCAATAGATGAATTGGCAAATTTTATTAATTCTTTTGTTAAATTAATTTGAATTTCAGGTTCAAAATATTTTTTTACAAAGTAAGTTTTAAGTTTTTTATTTGTCTTAATTTTGTTTTGCAAAATATTTAACCCAACAAAACTATCTCCAAGATTTCCAGTTACGTATATATCATCATTAAGCTTAGCTTTATTCCTATATACAATATCTTTTGAAAATCCTACGGATGTAATTGAAAAACTTAATTTATTTGAAAAAGTTGTATCTCCACCACATAAATTAATTCCATATTTAGTCTGCTCTTGTTTTAATGAATTAGATATTTTGGATAAATTTTTTTTTGTAAATGTTTTTTTATTTCCACTCCCTGATACAAAGTAATATTTTGGTGACACTCCTTTGCAAATTAAGTCTGATATAGAAGATCTTATAATTTTTTTGATTACTAGCTCTGGATTTTTAAAATCTAAAAAATGAGTTCCTTGAATATAAGTGTCTATTGAAATTACTAAAGAATTCTTTTTATCAAAAAAAACATCATCATTCAAATCTAATGAATATTTATTAAACTTCGATAATTTTGAAAAATATTTTTTAATTAAATCAAATTCATGCATTTAATGTTCTTAATTTTTTTCCAATATTGTCTAATAAAGCATTCAAATATTTAGTCTGTGAATCTTCTAAGAAAAAATTTGATGAATTTAGATATTCTTTAATTATAATATTAATTGATATATTTGGCTTATATAGGAATTCGTATGTGGCTGCTTTTAATATTGTTTGAAATACTTTATCTAAGTTATCTATAATAAACTCATCACCAAGCTTGTTGTTTAATTCTTCTAGTATCAGGTCATTACGCTCTATAGTTCCAGAAACAATATCTTTTATAAACTTTTTAAATCTATGCTTTGGAAAAGTAATATCATCATCCTCATTATAAAATTTACCATATAATTTTTGAATAATAATAACTCTTGGATTATTTTTTGGATTAAAATGAGTTTTCATTTTTGGGATAAAACTGAGTTTACCGCGTGTGCAGCTTCTGCACCCTTTTTTCTTCGTAATTTAGCTTGTTTCATATTCAGACAAGTTATGATTCCATTACCAATAGGTTTCTTGCTCAAAACTGATAAATCCATTATCGCAGTAGTTGATGCTTGTGATATAAAATCAAAATGTGGTGTTTGTCCTTTGATAACACATCCAAGGGCTAAAAAGGCATCATATTTTCTAATATTCTTTGATATAGTTACGGGTATTTCAAAAACTCCTGGAACTCTAATAATTTTAACTATGTTTGATTTTGGAATCCATTTTAATGAACTCTCAATAAGACCTTTTGAAATATCTTTATAATAATCTGCTGCAACAATGAGGTATTTTTTTTTCATCAGATAATTTCTTGTTTAGTAATTCTTATACCATAACCATCCAAACCTATAACTTTTTTACGAGATTTTGTAATTAAAGTCATATTTTTGATTTTTAAATCCTTTATTATTTGGGCACCAATTCCATAATTTCTAATTAGTTTATCCTTACCTTTTTTATAAAAGTCTTTATTTTTATAATCTTTAAGAGTTTGGGTGACCGATTTAAGATTTGTATCTTTTATAAACACTAAAACACAATTATTGAATTTTTTAAAATAATTAAGAGTTTTATTAAAAGAATTGGGTAATTGCTGATTTATTAAATAATTTTGAACCACATTTGAAGAGATTACCCTAACTCTAGGTGTGATCCCTTTTTTTATAGTCCCCTTGATTAAAGCAAAATGTTCAGATCCATCTAGAAGATTTTCATAGATTCTAATTTTATATTTTTGGTTTTTAACTTCAATGTTGCTTTGTTTTTTTAATTTAATTAACTTCTCTTTTTTTAATCTATAAGCAATTAAGTCTTCAATTTTACCAATTTTAAATTTATGTTTTTTTGCAAAATTAAATAAATCTTTACCTTTAGCCATTGTTCCATCTTCATTCATAATTTCACAAATTACAGCTGAATTTTTTTTTTTAGCTAACTTTGATATGTCTACTGAGGCTTCAGTATGTCCTGCTCTAACCAACACACCTCCATCTTTAGCAATTATTGGAAATACATGTCCGGGTGAGACAATGTCAGTTTTTTTAACATTTTTTTTGGATGCAATTTTAATAGTTTTTGCTCTATCCTTTGCAGAAATTCCTGTAGTAATTCCTTTTTTGGCTTCAATAGAAACTGTAAAAGCAGTTTTATTTCGAGATTGATTGTTTGCTGACATCAAAGATAAATTTAATCTTTTTGCTTGAATAGAGTCTAATGCTAAACAAATTAAACCACGACCATATTTAGCCATAAAATTAATATTTTGTGCATTTGAATTAGATGTTGAGATAATTAGATCACCTTCATTTTCTCTTTTTTCATCATCAACCAATATAAACATTCCACCCTTCTTGGCGATATTGATGATGCTTTCGATTGATGCAAAATTACTTTTTGGCATTTAAATAATTCCTAACGTATTTAGATAAGATATCTATCTCTATATTAACAAGATCACTCTTTTTAATCGTTGATAGATTTGTTTCATTGTAAGTGTGAGGAATAACCCAGATTTGGAACCCTTTATTTAAAACTTTGGAAATTGTAAGAGATATGCCATTTACACATATTGAAGCTTTTTCAATTAAGTTTTTTTGTTCTTTTTTTGGTACATTAAATTCAAATAAATAAGACTTATCAATCTTCATAATCTTTGACACTTTTGCAACTGAATCAACATGACCTTGACATATATGTCCTGAAATTTTTGTTCCATATTTTAATGGTAGTTCAAGATTAATAATATCGTTTGTTTTTAAATATCTAAACTTAGATCTAACAAGAGTTTCTTTAGAGAGATAAAATTCCATTAATTTAGATTTAAATGAAATTAACGTAAGGCAAACACCATCACAAGCTACGGATAAACCGATATCTTTTTTACTAAATTTAAAATTACTTTTTACAAATATATTAATACCTTTAGGTCTTTTTAAAATTTTTGATATTAATCCTTGATTATAAATTATTCCGTTAAACATTTTAATTTTTATATAATGTTACTTTATCATTACCAAAATTTGATTTTATATTAAATTTATTCTTATATTTTAGTTTAAGAGTTTTTAAACCAGTAAATTCCTTATATTCAACTAGTTTAGATAAAATTTTCTTACTTTGGAATAGATAAAATTTATTAAATATTTTTTTTTTTATAAAAGAATTTGTTAGTTCATTGCCACCTTCAATCAAAATATTTCTTATCTTTAAATTATAGAGTTTTTTAAAGATTATCTTTAAATCAAATTTTTTGTTTTTAGACAAATTTGATTTTATTAATATAACATTATTTTTTTTAAATTCTTTTATCTTTGATTTATCTGCATTGTTATAAAAGACAATGGTATTATTCTTTTTTACAGTTTTAAATAAATAGCTTTTAGTATTTAGATTTAATTCATTATCTAAGATTACCCTCTTAGGTGTAAAATTTTTAAATTTTTTTATTCTAGCATTCAATTTTGAATTATCTTTATTTAGTGTTTTATAAGAAACCATAATTGAGTCATTTTTGTATCTTAATAAATGAGTTAAATTATCTGATAATTTGTTTGTTATTTTTTTATTTCCTTTACTATAAATCAAATTATTTTTTGATACTGCAATTTTTCCAGTTACAAAAGGTAATCTGTATTTTCTATTATAAAAATATGATTCATAAAATTGAGTAACTTGTTGTTTTAGTAAACCTGTTTTGACAATTATTTTTTTTGAATTTAAAATTTTTTTAGATTTTCCACTTACTCTTTTATCGATGTCTTTTATTGAATAAATAACTTCACTTAATTTTGAATTAATGATTGATGATGTGCATGGTGAAGTTTTTCCGTGATGGCAACATGGCTCTAATGTTACGTACATTTTTGAACCCTGAATCTCTTCATGACAATTTTTAATTGCATTATACTCAGCATGAGGTCTTCCATTTAAAGAGGTTTGCCCAATTGATATAATTTTATCATCTTTAACAATAACACAACCTACTGAGGGATTAGAACCGGTATGACCTTCTCGAGATTTTGCTAAATCAAGAGCAAGCCCCATATACAGTTTGTCTTTGATAGAAAATTTATCTTTTTTTGTAGACATCAAGCTTGTCCACGAATTGTACAAAATCTTTTTCTTCCCTAAAATTTCTATAAACAGAGGCAAAACGAACATAAGCCACTGGATCTAACTCTTTTAAACCTTCCATAACCATTGTTCCTATGGTGTTTGTTGAAATTTCACTTTGTCCTAATTCTTCTAATGCTCTTGAGATTTTGCTTATAAATTTTTCTGCGGTTTCAGTATCTATAGGACGTTTTTTTAATGCAATATAAATTGATTTAGACAGTTTATCTCTATCAAATGAAGATTTTCTTCCGTTCTTTTTTACGACCATTATTTCTCTAAACTGGACTCTTTCAAAAGTAGTAAAGCGAGCTCCACAAACACAAAGCCTTCTTCTTCTGATTGCTGTACCATCTTCTGTTGGTCTAGAGTCAACTACGGATGTTTCACCCTTTTTACAAATTGAACAAATCATTTATTAAAGGTTCTTATATATAGGAAAAGATGAAGTTAAAGAAATAACCTCATTTTTAACTTCATTTTCAACTTTGCTATTATCAGTTGGATTTTCAGATAACCCTTTTAATGTTTTAGTAATTAATTCACCTACTGTTTTAAATTCATTTAAACCAAAACCTCGAGTAGTGGCTGCTTGAGTGCCTAATCTTATACCTGAAGTAATCATTGGTTTTTCTGCATCAAAAGGAATTCCATTTTTATTACATGTTATATTTGCTCTTGATAAGCTTTCTGCTGCTAAGTTACCTTTAACATTATAGGGTCTTAAATCTACCAACATTAGGTGTGTATCGGTTCCATCTGAATAAATTTTAAATCCATTATTCTTTAAAGTTTCTGCTAATATTTTTGCATTAGCTAAAACAGATTTAATATAATCTTTAAATTCTGGTTGTAATGCCTCTAAAAATCCTGCTGCTTTAGCTGCTATTATATGCATTAAAGGTCCACCTTGGTAACCTGGAAAAACAGCAGTGTTAAATTTTTTAGAAAGATCCTCGTTGTTAGTAAGAATTATTCCACCTCTTGCACTTCTAAAAACTTTATGTGTAGTTGATGTAACAACATGAGCGTGATCACATGGGTTTGGATATCCTTGACCAGCAACTAAACCAGAGAAATGAGCCATATCAACCATTAAGTAAGCTCCTACTTTATCTGCAATTTCTCTAAATCTTTTAAAATCGATAACTCTAGAATAAGCACTACCACCAGCAATGATTAATTTAGGTTTATGTTCTAAAGCAAGTTTTTCAACATTATCATAATCGATAAGTTCAGACTCTTTATCAACATCATAACCTATTGCGTTAAACCACTTACCAGACATTGAAATTTTTAAACCATGAGTGATATGACCACCTGAATTTAAACTCATTCCCATAAATGTATCACCTGGATTTAATAAAGCTAAAAAAACTGCTCCGTTAGCTTGTGCCCCTGAATGTGGTTGAGCATTAGCAAATTTGCAATTAAATAATTTTTTTAATCTTTCAATAGCTAAATTTTCTGCGACATCAACATGTTCACATCCATTATAATATCTCTTACCTGGATAACCTTCTGCATATTTATTTGTTAAAACTGAACCTTGCGCCTCTAGTACAGCTTGAGAAACTATATTTTCAGAAGCAATCAACTCAATATGTTGTTGTTGTCTAATAAGCTCGTCATTGATAGCTTTATAGAGCTCAGGATCTTTAGTAGACAAACTATCTTCAAAAAAACTTTTGTAACTATCGTTTAAATAATTTTTTTCACTAGACATAATTATATTTTTTTTATTCTTTTTAAGTGTCTCCCACCTTCAAATTTAGTGTTCAAAAAAGCACTCACACAATTTAGAGCAGTTTTTTTAGTTAACAATCTTGATCCTAATGTAATGATATTTGCATCATTATGCAATCTTGATAATTTTGTTGATTTTAAATTAAAACACTGAGCAGCACGAATATTCTTATGTCTATTTGCCGCAATATTCATCCCCATACCTGAACCACAAACTAAAATACCAACGTTGTTTTTGTTGGTCTTTACTTTCTTCGCTACTTTATGAGCAAAATCAGGGTAATCAACCCTACTGTCACTATCTGGACCCATATCAAAAAAAGATAGTTTTTTTTCTGATAAGTATAATTTTATAATTTCTTTTAATTTGTACCCAGCATGATCTGACGAAATAAAAATTTTTTTCAAATTAATTAAATTTATGATCCAATACGCAAGCAACCAGGTGGATTCTGTTCTCTTCACCACCATTAAACGCATTATGATATTTTGTATTATTAGTTATCCAAACTGAACCATCAGCAGGTAAATGTTTGGCTACATTATCGATAACCATATGACATCCAGGATTTGTAATTATTGGAATATGTAATCTTGGTTCGGGATCTCTGTGCCAACTTAATGTTGATCTTGGTTGTTTTAATAAAATTCTAATTCTTCCCAGCTTGTATTTTGATGACAGTAAATCAAAAACTTCTTTAAAATATGTATTTTTATATTCATCAATAAATTCCGAATAATCAGCCTCATTTATTTTCTCGTCTCTTATTTGTTCTTTACCAGATGAATTAGGATAGGTCCAAAAAACACCTCTTGCTTTATGTCCCTTAATTGATTCTGGATCACCAGGAATTTGAGTAAGAGATATAGCTCCAAAATTAGTAATTCCATCAGGTCCTTCAAAGTTTTTAATTTTTATAATCTCTGAATATGCTTTTTGTAATTCGTTGATATCGAATTTAATGTCCTGCTTTTGAAAGTCTTGGAAATCTAGAGTCATTATATTTATATTTTTTACCCTTAATAATTGTTTAATACCAATTTTAAGTTATATTTGTATATTACATTTGTCGCATTTTAAAAGATAATTAAAACATGATTACAGGTAAATATCCACAGTTGAGACTTAGACGCAATAGAAAGTCTTTATGGTCTAGAAAGTTAATTCAAGAAAATACACTTAGCCCGAGTGATTTTATATTGCCTATATTTTTAATAGAAGGATCTAATAAAAAAGAATCAATATCATCTATGCCTGGTGTTTATCGTTATACTATTAATAGATTGCCTCAAATAATAGATAGAGCAATTAAACTAGGCATTCCAATGATTGCTCTTTTTCCAAAAACTAAAAATAATTTAAAAAATGAGATAGGTTCAGAGTCTTTAAATGAAAAGAACTTAGTTTGTAAAGCAATCATTGATATTAAAAAAAGATATAAAAATCAAATTGGAATAATGTGTGATGTTGCTTTAGACCCTTATACATCACATGGTCATGATGGACTAGTTAGATCAAATGAAATTATAAACGATGAAACAATAGAAGTTTTAATTAATCAATCATTATTACAAGCAGAAATGGGTTGCGATGTGTTGGCACCTTCTGACATGATGGATGGAAGAATTGGAAAAATAAGGAAAGCTTTAGATCAATCAAATTTTCAAAATGTTCAAATTCTTTCTTATGCAGCAAAATATGCTTCAAGTTTTTATGGTCCCTTTAGAGACGCTGTAGGATCTAAAGGATCTTTAAAAGGCGATAAAAAAACATATCAAATGGATTTTAGAAATAGTGATGAGGCCTTAAGGGAAGTGGCTCTAGATATCAAAGAAGGTGCAGACATGGTTATGGTTAAACCTGGTATGCCGTATTTAGATATAATTAAATCGATAAAAGAAAAATTTAAAATTCCTGTTTTTGCATACCAGGTTTCTGGTGAATACAGCTTAATATCAAATGCAATTAAGAAAAAATTAATAAATGAAGATGCTATTTATGAAAGTTTAGTTGCTTTTAAAAGAGCTGGTTCGAATGCAATAGTTAGCTATTATGCGGATAGAATAGATAAAATTTTATAATAATCATTTTAAAGAGTTAATAAATAGTAACCTATTATTTGGATAGTTTAAGTTATTTGGTTTTAAAATTGTTTTATCAAGAAAATCTCCGACTAACTTTAATCCATTTAATAAAGTTTTTTTATCGATGACCTCTAGATCTTTTTCAATTAAAAAATTAGGTACATATTTTTTTTCTGTAGAGGATTTTGCGTAATAAACAATTTCATTTTTGATTAAATCTTTTTCTACAAGATTTTCTAATTCAAGGTCATATCCAAGAAGTTTTAAAAGATCCAATTCCCAAAAGATATATTTTTTCAACCAATCGTTATTCTTTAAAATTAAAAAAAGATTTTCAATAATTTTATAAACATTTATATTTGCTTGGGAGTCAGCTGTTAAAATTTTAATTAAATTTGTGGCTGAACTGATGCAAGACAATTTTTGTTTATGATCAAAGTATAAAGGACTATAGGCATCTAATATTTCTACTTTAAAATAACCAATTCTGTTATTGCTTTTTGAATTATAATTTATATGCAATCTGTTACCGATCTGCAGATAATTCTTTATTTTTTTTGATGTTCCACCAAAAATAATACCAGAAATTTTCCCTCTATCTTTAGTAAAAAATTCCGTAATTAGTGAATTTTCGTTATATCTATTTTTACTAATTAAAAAACCTTCATCTATCCAATTCATATATAATCATTTTATACTTTTTAAACATTCAACTGCAGCATTTTGTTCAGCATCTTTTTTGGACTTACCAGAAGAAATAAAATATTTTGAATTAGGAAGTTTTACCCCAACTTTAAACAATGGTTTGTGTCTAGGACCACTGTTTGAAATTAATTTATAGGTTGGTAGCTTTTTAAAATTTTTTAAAGATAGCTCTTGTAATTTTGTTTTTGCATCAATCTGTGTAATAACACTTTGTATTAGATTTTTTTTCCATAAATATAAAATTACTTTTTCAACAATATTAAAACCTTTCTCTAGATATATGGCTCCAATTAAAGCCTCACAACTGTCAGATATGATTTTATCTTCAATTTTAATTTTTTTATTATTTGGATTAAAAGTTAGAATAAATTTTTCTAAATCTATATTTTTGGCTATCTCAAAACAGGTTTTCTTATTAACAAGTGATGCAAATTTTTTATCAAGTATTCCCTCTTTTTCTTCGGGATAAGTTTCTAAAAGTTTTTTAGCGATAACTAATCCAAGTACTCTATCACCAAGAAATTCTAATTTCTCATTGTTTTTGTTTGCATTAAAACTTTTATGCGTAAGTGATTGTGTCAATAAATCTAAATTTTTAAATTTAACATTTATTTTTTTTTGTAAATCTTGATATTTGATTTTCATTAATTAATCTTACTAAATGATCTGTTAAATCTTATAGATTTATGCCATTTCCAAAAAGCAAAAATACTGCCTATTTTTTTATCTGATGAAAAAAAAATGAACTGAGCTTTGCCAACTAAATTATCTTTATGAACGTAACCAACACTTGATAAAAATCTACTATCTTTTGAACAATCTCTATTATCTCCTAAAAAAAAATAATGATCCTTGGGAACTATAAACTCATCAGAGTTTTGATAAGTGTAGTCCTTTAAATAAACTGTATGAAATTTTTTTCCATTAGGTAATTTTTCCTCAAATCTATAAACATCAATTGATGTATTGCCACAATATATTTTAGTTTTACTTTTTATTTTAGATTTGAATATTTCATTACTGTTAAGATATAAATTTGCGTCAATAAATTGTATTCGATCACCAGGTAGACCTATTAATCTTTTGATATAATCTGTTCTATTGTCCGCAGGTGTTTTAAAAACAATCACATCACCTCTTTTTGGATTCTTAAACAAAATTCTTTTATTTAATATTGCTGGACTAAATGGCAATGAATGTTTGCTATATCCATATGAGTACTTAGTCACAAAAAGCCTATCCCCAACAACTAAAGTGGGTTCCATTGATGAAGATGGAATATAAAAAGGTTGGATTAAAAAAGATCTTATTATGATAGCAATAATTAAAGCATAAAATAAAGTTTTGATATTTTCAGAAAAAAAATTTTTATCTAATTTCATTTTGTTTGAATTATTGTAAATGCAGTTGAATAGTCCTTTTCATCAGAAATAGATAAGAAGCAATTAAAATTTTTAACATTAAAATTCTTTTGAATTAATTTTGTAATTTTTCTATTTTTGGCATAATAAGGTTTTCCTAATTTATCATTAATTACCTCTATATCTTTGAAATTTAGACTATTTCTAAATCCTGTTCCCAAAGCTTTGGCGAATGCTTCTTTTGCGGCAAATCTTTTTGAAAAAAAACTAGTTTTATATATTGATAATGATGACAATTTTAATTCATTAGCACTGTAAATTCTATTCTTAAATTTATTATTCTTAATCAATTTTTTAATTCTTTTGTTGTCAATAATATCTACACCAATGCCAAGTATTTTCATAAGCTACTTATTAATAATTTTTTTAAAATTTTTTATAACTTTTGAAAGCCCAAAAAATACTGACTCACCAATTATATAGTGACCAATATTAAACTCTTCGATTTCTCTAATTTTATTCAAGATTTTTGTGGTTTTATAATCTAATCCATGACCTACATGAACTTCTATACCAAGTTTTTTTGCAAAGATTGATGATTTTTTTATTCTATCTAATTCATTGTGATATGTTTTATTTAATTTAACTAGATTAGATATTTTACCAGTGTGAATTTCAACACAATCAACATTAAATTCTTTTGACTTCTTAACATCTCTAATTGAAGGGTTTATAAATAAACTGGTTCTGATTTTATTTTTTTTAAATTTTTTAATTATATCTTTTAATTTTTTTTTATTTTTGGTTAAGTTTAAACCACCCTCAGTTGTTACTTCTTTTCTATTTTCTGGAACAATACAAATATAGTCAGGTTTTATTTTAAGAGCATTTCTAACAATCTTATCATTCATTGAAATTTCAAGATTAACTAAAATTTTTTTTGATTGACAAATTTTTTTAGCATCTAAATCATTAATATGTCTTCTATCTTCTCTTAAATGAATAGTTACAGAGTCAGCACCCATTTTCATAACTTGTAATGCTGCATAATATGGATCTGGATGATGTTCACCTCTGGCATTTCTTATTGTTGCTACATGATCAATATTTACACCTAATCTTTTCACTTAATAAATCTACTTCCTGGTCTTGTAATGGGAATTGATTTTAAGCTTTGTGGTAATTGCTTTTCACTAAATGTTGGAACATCTATTTTTAGATGAGATGTAATTCCTGTTTTAATTTTTAGTGATTTTTTTGTTGATCTATCTATTATGGATGCAAATCCCAATAGTTTAGCCTTAGCATTTTTTATTAATTTAACACATTCTAAACTAGATTTTCCCGTAGTTATAACATCTTCAATAATTAAAACATTTGCACCTTTTTTAATTTTAAACCCTCTTCTTAATGTAAATTTTCCATTAACACGTTCACAAAATATGGTTTCTTTTTTTAAAAGTCTTCCAATTTCATAACCTATAACAACACCACCCATTGCTGGAGCTAAAATTAAATCTATTTTTTTATATTTTCTTTTAATCTTATTAGCTAAAGATTTACAAATTTTATCAGCTAAATTTGGAAAACTTAAAAGTTTTGCACATTGTATATATTTTGAGGAATGTAAACCTGAAGATAAAACAAAATGTCCTTCTAAAAGAGCATCAGTTTTTTTTAAAATATTTAAGGATTTTTTGAGTGAAAGCATTTCTTTTATCTTCGTGTCTAATTATCTTAAATTTTATACTCTTTTGTTTTAGCACTGCAATAAAATTTGTGAAGTTTTTCAAGTTGTTTATGATCAATTTGAATTTAAAGTTAATATATTTTGCATTTTTGCCAGCCATTTCAACATTAGAAATATTAAGTTTATGACTACCTATTAAAGAGCTAATATCTCCTAGTTGACCGGGTTGATCCGGCAAAGAAATCCATAATGTTGTATTGTATTTTTTAATTCTTTCTTCTTTTTGCTCGCCTTTATCGTGCCAATATCTTCTAATTGCTGATCTTGCTTTTCCTGTTTTTGTTATTGGTATCCAGTGTAATGATGGTGATTGATTTTTAGAAGTAATAATATTAACTCTATCACCATTTCTTAAAACGTCCTGTAATTCAGACTTATTTCCATTAATTTCACATCCTATTGCTGTATTTCCTATCTTAGTATGAACAGCGTAGGCAAAATCAATTGGTGTTGCATCTTTTGGTAATTTTATAACTGAGCCTTTAGGTGTAAAACAAAAGACATTTTCTTGGAACATTTGTAACTTTGTATATTCATAGGAATGTTCAGGGTTTTCATTTTTTTCAATAATTTCAACTAAGTCCTTTAACCAATCATATTCTTTCCAACTTAATGAATTAAATTTTTCAGAAGATTTATATTTCCAGTGTGAAGCAACTCCCCTTTCTGCAAATTCATGCATTTCATGAGTTCTTATTTGAATTTCAATTGGTTTCTTATTTGAACCAATTACAGATGTGTGAAGTGATTTATAACCATTTATCTTAGGTGATGATATGTAATCTTTAAATTTTCCAGGAATACAATTCCATTTTTTATGAAAAATTCCAAGCGTTTTATAGCACTCATCTATAGAGGAGAGTTTAATTCGAAAACCAATAATATCTGTAATTTGTTCTAATGAAATTCTTTTTTTTTGAACTTTTCTCCAAATGGAAAAAGGTGTTTTTTCTCTACCATGAATTTCAGCGTTAATGTGGTTATCATTTAATATTTCACTTAATTCAAAAGATAATGACTCAAATATATCTTTTGTATCAGATTTAATTTCATCTAATTTATTTTTAATCAATTCTCTTGCTTCATTATTTAAAATTTCAAATGACAAATCTTCAAGTTCATCTCTAATTCTATGCATACCCATTCTATCAGCAAGTGGTGCATAAATTTCCATGGTTTCTTGTGCAATTCTGTGTCTCTTCTCTTCCTTAGCTATAGCTTTAATTGTTCTCATGTTATGGAGTCGGTCAGCTATTTTGACTAATAAAACTCTAATATCTTTTGATGTAGCTAAAATAAGTTTTCTAAAATTTTCAACCTTTGAATTTGCTCCAGCTGTATTTTCAAAAACAGAAATTTTAGTAACTCCATTAACTAATTCAGCCACTTCATCGCCAAATTCACTTTTGATAGTTTCATAAGTTGCAAAAGTATCCTCTATAGTGTCATGCAGCAAACCAGTTGTAATTGTTGCACTATCTAATTTTAGTTCTGTTAAAATATTTGCAACTTCAATTGGATGGACAGAATAAGGATCTCCTGATGCTCTTTTTTGATTCTGATGAGCTTTAATAGCAAAATTATATGCTTTATCTAATCTTTCTGGATTTAAAAATTTATTATAAACTTTAACCTTATTTATTAGGTCTTGTGAATTAAGCATTTTTTATTATAGCATTAATTCAAATTTGTTTAATAGATCTAATTTCATTAGTCGATAAGCTTAAAATTAAGTCTTTAATGTTTGTTTTTGTTAACGGATGAACCCATTTTTTTTCAATTTCAAACAAAGGAAATAAAACAAAATTTCTTTTATGCATCATTTTGTGTGGTAAATTTAATTTACCTATTAAAACCATACCTTTAAAATCAATTATATCAATATCACATTCTCTTGGTGCGTTTTTAGGAGATTTTTTTCTTCCCAATTTTACTTCTATAGTTTTACATAAATATAATAATTCCCTTGGATTATGTATGCATAAAACCTTTAGAACGATATTTATATATTTGGGATTTTTTGGATTTGGCCAAGATGGGGTCTCATAGTAACTAGATATTGCGATAGGATTTATGTTATTATCTAATAATAAGGATTTTGCTTTTTCAATATAAGTAATTCTATTACCGATATTTGAGCCAATTCCTAAATAAACTACATTAACTGGTTTTTCTAATATATCTGGCTTTATCACGGTTCCAATCTCTATTTTTTTTTGTGGCTCTTTTATCAAACTGTTTTTTTCCTTTTGCTACAGCCAACTCAATTTTTGCTTTACCTTTTTTAAAATACATTTTTGTTGGTACTATTGTGAAGCCATCCCTTTGCATTTTACCTATTAATTTATTTATTTCTCTCTTGTTTAATAAAAGTTTTCTTTCATCCATTGGGTTATGATTTGAATAACTTGCTTGTTTGTAAGCTGCTATATGTGAATTTATCAAAACTAATTCACCATTTTTTTCTACAGCATAAGAGTCTGCAATATTTACTTTTCCATCTCTAATAGATTTAATTTCAGAACCTTTTAAAACAATGCCAGCCTCCAAAAGGTCTTCAAAAAAATAATTAAAACTTGCTTTTCTGTTTAAACAAATAATTTTTAAACCAGGGTTGGTTTTTTTGTTCATTAAATCAATTTTGCAGACTCTAAAGCTTTTTTAATAATAACCTTTGCATTGTCTGATACTTTGACTAAGGGCAATCTTACCTCGTCATCACATAAGTTCATTAATTTAGCTCCATATTTTACAGGGCTGGGATTACTTTCAATAAACATAGCACTATGAACAGGTTGTAATATTTCGTCTAATTTTTTTGCTTTATTTAATTCATCATTATTTTTTGAAATAGAAAATTTTTGAAAATCTGAACACAGTTTTGGTGCTATATTTGCTGTTACACTAATTGTACCAACACCGCCTCTTTTATTGAATTCAAAAGCATTATCATCGTTTCCTGTCATCTGAATAAATTCTTTACCCATTTTTGATAATTGTTGATCAACTCTATTTAAATCTCCTGTAGCATCTTTAACACCAACTATATTTTTTAATTCAAAAAGTTTAGCCATTGTTTCAACAGACATATCAATTACAGATCTTCCTGGAATATTATAAATTATTATAGGAATTCCACATTTGTCATTAATAGCTTTATAATGTTGATATAATCCTTCTTGTGTAGGCTTGTTATAATAAGGGGTTACAATTAGAGCTCCGTCAGCTCCAGCCTTTTCTGCATGGGTAGTTAAGGAAATTGCTTCTTCTGTTGAATTTGATCCAGTGCCTGCAATTACAGGAATTTTACCAGCACTCTCTTTGATGCATAAATCTATGACTCTTTGATGCTCTTTGTGACTAAGAGTTGGAGACTCACCAGTAGTACCTGCTGGGACAAGACCACTTGTACCATTATTTATATGAAAATGAATTAACTTTATATAAGCTTCTTCGTCTAGGCCATTATTTTTAAATGGAGTGATTAAAGCAACATTTGATCCTTTGAACATAAATACTTATAACATAGTTTATAGATTCATATACTAAAAGATTATGTTCAAAAATTTATTATTATTTATTGGTTTATTAGTCTCGTTTTCAGTAATCCAAAATAATGTTTTGGCTGATGTAATTTCCTCTATACCTTTAAAAAAACCATCTTTAACTACCGAAGAATTAGATAAAAAAATTTCTAAAAATATTCTTAAACCTCTTAAAAAACCAAAAAAAAATAAAGATAAAATAGTTAAAGAAAAAGAAATTGTTCAAAAAGAAAAAAAGATTAAATTATCATTTAATATACCTAAAAAGAAACCAACTATAAGCGGCATAAACACTGTTAGAAGTGTTAAAATATCGAAATATTACAATAAAAAAGATTTTGAAATAGCCAAAAAAGCTATTTCAGAAATGAAAAAAAGTAAGTGGTCCACATCTCTTGGAATTGCAAAAAAAGCTAAAGATAAATCAATTTATAATTTCATACAATGGAGGCATTTATTAACAAAAGGAAATCAAGCATCCTTCTATGACTACAAAGTTTTCATTGATCAAAATTCTCGATATCCAAGAATTGGAAGATTAAAATATCTTGCAGAACACAAGCTGTCTACTGCTAAAGTTTCCCCAAAAAAAATAATTAATTGGTTTAGTGTTGATCAACCTTTAAGCGGATATGGTAAAATGATACTTGGTGAAAGCTTTATTTTAACTGGTGAAAAAAACAAAGGAGCAAAATTAATAAAAGATGGATGGATAACTGCAGATTTATCTAAAAATGAATTAAGATTTTACAGAAAAAAATTTAAAAAATATTTAAATGCAGATGACTATATTAAAAGAGCCGATTATTTAGCATGGAATAGTAAGCGATGGGATTTAAAAAGATTATTAAGATATTTGCCGACAGATTATGAATTGCTATATACAGCAAGATATATTTTAATGACTAAAGGCTATGGTGTTGATCAGGCAATTAAAAATGTACCAACAAAATTAAAAAATGACGCTGGATTAAATTATGATCGTTTGAAATGGAGAAGAAAAAGAGGACGAGTAGACTCCTCGTTAGAAATTCTACTAAATATCAAAAATAATAAAGAGTATTTGATAAAACCTGAAAAATGGTGGAAAGAACGAGAAATTATTTCAAGAGCTTTAATCTATAAAAAAAATTATGAAACAGCCTACAAAATCTCAAGTAATCACGGAATGTCAAGTGGATCTGATTTTGCAGCAGCAGAGTGGCTTAGCGGTTGGATAGCATTAAGTTTTTTAAAAGATCCTCTTTTAGCTAAAGATCATTTTCAAAATTTTTATGAAAATGTAAATTACCCAATAAGCACCTCAAGAGGCGCTTATTGGCTTGCGAGAACTTATGAAAAGTTAGGAAACAAAGATCAATCAAACAAATGGTACAAAGAAGCTTCTAAATTTCTTACTACTTATTATGGTCAATTAGCTTTTTTAAAACTAAATCCTAATGGTAAATTTGAATTAGAAAAGGATATGGTTGTCGATGATAAGTATAGAAAAGTTTTTTTTAATAAAGAATTAGTAAAGATTACTTATCTTTTAGATGAACTTAAAAATGACAAATATACAAAATTTATTTTGAGACATCTGGCAAATGACAACATTCCAAATGGTAGTGAAATTTTAGCAGCTGAGCTTGCTACTAATATTGAAAGATATGATTTTGCAATACAAATTTCAAAAATATCTTCGTACCAAAAAAGATTTCATAATAAATTTAACTACCCAATTATAAGCACTCCAAAAACTATTAATGGTCGTAAAATTCCAGAAAGTGCTTTTATACTCTCAATTATAAGACAAGAGAGTGAATTTGATTTAAGTGCAAATAGTCATGCTGGAGCAAAAGGTCTAATGCAACTAATGCCTTACACAGCAAAATTAGTTTCAAAACAAGCTAAACTTCCGTATTCAAAATCAAGATTAACTACTGATCCGGAGTACAATATAAATTTAGGTTCTCATTATATAGCTGGATTAATACTTCAATATGATGGTGCATACCCTTTTGCTGTAGCCGCTTATAACGCTGGCCCTAATAGAGTTAAATATTGGAAAAAATTAAACAAAAACCCTCAAAAAAAACAAATAGATTATGTTGATTGGGTTGAGCTTATAAAATTTAGAGAAACAAGAAATTATGTTCAACGAGTATTAGAGAACTACAACGTTTACAGATATATCTTGGAAAAAAAGCAAATAACAATGACAAACTTCTTCAAGGATAAGCCTCTATTTTAGTGGCGGAAGAGGAGGGATTCGAACCCTCGGTACAAGTTTCCTCGCACGGTCATTTAGCAAACGACTGGTTTCAGCCTCTCACCCACTCTTCCGTATGACATAGTGTATTAAGTGATTGTATTGAAAATTCAATATTTATAAAGTAATTATTCGATAATTATGAAAAATAAGTACTCTATATTTTCGTTAATCAAGAATGCTTTCTCATATCATGAGAATTGGCAAAGAGCATGGAAAGATCCCATGCCAAAAAAAGAATATGATGCAGTTATAATTGGTGGAGGTGGTCATGGATTAGCTACTGCCTATTATTTAGCAAAAAAACACAATATGAAAAATATTGCTGTTGTTGAAAAAGGTTGGATTGGCGGTGGAAATACAGGAAGAAACACCACAATAATTAGATCAAATTACTTGTGGGATGCAAGCGCTGGTCTTTATGATCATGCACTAAAAATTTGGGAAGGTTTATCTCAAGAACTAAACTATAACGTAATGTTTAGCCAAAGAGGTGTAATGAACCTTGCGCACAATCTCCAAGATGTAAGAGATTTAAAAAGAAGAACTCATGCAAATAGATTAAATGGGATAGATGCAGTTTACTTAAGTACCGAAGAAGTTAAAAAATTTTGCCCAATTATTAATACTTCACAAGATATTAGATACCCTGTTTTAGGTGGAACACTTCAAAGAAGAGCTGGTACAGCAAGACATGATGCTGTTGCTTGGGGTTATGCAAGAGGTGCAGATGAAATGGGTGTTGATATAATTCAAAATTGTGAAGTAAAAGGAATTAAAAGAAATGGTGATAGTGTTGAAGGTATTGAAACTACTAAAGGTTTTATAAAAACAAAAAAAGTTGGTGTTGTTGCAGCTGGCCACTCTAGTGTTATTGCAAATATGGCTGGATTAAAATTACCACTTGAAAGCAAACCTTTACAAGCTTTAGTGTCAGAACCTGTCAAACCAATAATTGATACAGTGGTAATGTCTAATGCTGTGCATGCTTATGTTAGCCAATCTGATAAAGGAGAATTAGTAATTGGTGCAGGAACAGATGATTATGTTTCATATTCACAAAAAGGTAGTCATCAAATTGTAGAAGGAACACTAAATGCAATTTTAGAACTTTATCCAATTTTTAGTAGAATGAGAATGCTTAGACAATGGGGAGGAATTGTAGATATATGTCCAGATGCTAGCCCAATATTAAGTAAAACTTCTATCAAAGGTTTGTATTTTAATTGTGGTTGGGGTACTGGTGGATTTAAAGCAACACCAGGTTCAGGAGATTTATTTGCACATACCATTGCAAATGATGAACCTCATAAACTTAATGCAGCATTTAATTTAAATAGATTTATAAGTGGTGACCTTGTTGATGAACATGGTGCTGCAGCGGTTGCTCATTAATGTTTATTATAAATTGTCCATATTGTGGTGAAAGAGATCATCAAGAATTTAAAGCTGGTGGTGAAGCTCATATAGAGAGACCAAAACAACCAACAGAACTAAGTGATGATGAATGGGCAGAATATTTATTCATGAGAAAAAATATAAAAGGTGTTCAATTTGAGAGATGGATCCATGCACACGGTTGTAGAAAATGGTTTAATATGGTGAGAGATACATCTAATGATGAAATTAAATTAATCTATAAAATGGGCGAAAAACCTCCTTCAGAATAATATGTCTTCAAACTTAAGAATAAAACCTAGCGAATTTATTGATGAAACTATTAGAATTTCTTTTAAGTTTAATGGAAAAACTTACCAGGGATTTAAGGGAGATACACTCGCATCTGCCCTACTTGCTAACGATGTTCATTTAGTTGGAAGAAGTTTCAAATATCACAGACCAAGAGGAATAATGACTGCTGGCTCTGAAGAGCCAAACGCAATAGTTCAAATAAATGATGGCACAAATAGAACAGAACCTAATGTAAGGGCTACGGAAGTAGAAATTTATGAAGGTTTAGAAGCTTCTAGTCAAAACTGTTGGCCTAGTGTTAATTTTGATATAGGAGGAATTAATAATGCTATCTCAGCTTTTTTACCAGCTGGATTTTATTACAAAACTTTCATGTGGCCTGCAAGTTTCTGGGAAAAATATGAATATGTTATCAGACACTCAGCAGGACTGGGTAAATCACCAACAGAAAAAGATCCTGATGTGTATGATCACAGATATATTCATTGTGATGTACTGGTGGTTGGAGCAGGTATTTCGGGAATATTAGCTGCAAAGAATGCTGCTAAAAACAACTTAAAAACTTTACTTGTTGATGAAAAAAACGAATTGGGTGGATCAACAATATATCAAAACAGAGAATTTAATAAAATTGAAAATCAAAGCTCATCTGATTGGATTAAAAAAGAAATCCAAGAATTAAGAAATATAAAAAACCTCGAAATCAAAACCAGAACTAGTGTTGCTGCGTTTCATGGTTACAATTATTTATTAGCAAGAGAAAACCTAACAGATCATTTAGAGAAGAAGGACAAACAAGGAAAAATTAGACAAAGACTTTTAAAAATAAGAGCTAAAAAAGTTATTCTTGCAACGGGTGCTTTGGAAAGACCACTGATCTTTAATAATAATGACAGACCTGGAATTATGCTTTCATCGGCAGTAAAAAAATACGCAGATTTTTATGGTGTAGTTTCTGGTAAAAAAAATGTTTTTTTTACTAATAATGACAGTGCTTATGAAAGTGCTTTTTGTCTTCACAACAAAGGAATAAATGTCGAAGCAATAATTGATATTAGAGAAAGTTCAAATTCAAAGATTGTAAAAGCAGTAGAAGAAGCAGGTATTAAAATTCATTGGTCTCATACAATTGTTGATACAAGTGGCTATAAACGGTTAAATGGTATTTCTGCTATGAAACTATCTAATGACGGTTTATCTGTTACAGGTAATAAAATAAATATTTCTTGTGATTGTCTAGGTGTTGCTGGTGGTTGGACTCCTGCTGTTCATTTATTCACACAATCTGGTGGAAAATTAAAATTTGATGAAAATGACAAAATATTTTTGCCTAACAAATATCCGTCTGAACAATTGAGTGTTGGATCTTGTAATGGAGATTTTAAATTAAAAGAAATTATTAATAATTTATCAATTAATTTAAAACAATTTTTAAAAGTTAATGAAACAGATTTTGACAATATCTTGATAGAAGGTGAAGAAGAAAATTCAAAAAGAAATATTTGGCTATTACCATCAGATAAACCAATTGGAAAAACTAAACCGTTTGTTGATTATCAGAATGATGCAACAGCGAAAGATATAAAATTAGCTTTAAGAGAAGGTTTTAGATCAATTGAACATGTGAAAAGATACACAACAACTGGTATGGGAACAGATCAAGGTAAACTTGGAAATATGCATGCACTCGGAATTATTGCTGACACTGCTGGTGTAAAGATGGGTGAACTTGGTACCACAACTTTTAGACCACCCTACACACCTTTAACATTTGGAACAATTGTTGGACGAAACGTTGGTGAGTATTTTGATATTTTTAGAAGAACTCCAATGAATGACTGGCACATAGAAAATAAAGCTGAGTTTGAAAATGTTGGTCAATGGAAGAGAGCTTGGTATTACCCCATTAATGGTGAAAGCATGCATGAGGCTGTACAAAGAGAAAGTATGGCAGCCAGAGAAAGTGCTGGAATATTAGATGCATCAACTTTAGGTAAAATTGATATTCAAGGTACCGATGCATCAGAATTTTTAAACAGAGTTTATACAAATGCTTGGTCAAAACTTGGTATTGGTAAATGCAGATACGGTTTGATGCTTAATGAAGATGGTATGGTTTACGATGATGGTGTAACAACGAGACTTGGAGAAAATCACTACATAATGACAACAACAACTGGTGGTGCTGCTAATGTCTTGGGTAAACTTGAAGATTATTTGCAAACTGAATGGCCTGAATTAGATGTTTATTTAACTTCTGTTACTGATCATTATGCAACCGCTAGCATTTGTGGTCCTAATAGTAAGAAGATATTAAAAAAATTAATTCCTGATTTAGATTTATCTGAAGAGAGTTTTTCTCATATGTCGTTTAAAAATGCTCAAATTGGAAAGATTAAATGTAGAATTATGAGAATTAGTTTTACTGGTGAACATAGTTATGAAATCAATGTTCAATCTAATTATGGTAAAGCTATTTGGGAAAAATGTATGGAAGCTGGCAAGGAATTTAACATTACTCCATATGGAACTGAGACTATGCACTTATTAAGAGCTGAAAAAGGA
>Ga0209667_1000592_pt1 | contig 30463 bp, 27 predicted proteins | sample SaaInlV_165m_DNA_2_FD_184682 | JGI IMG/M metagenome (GOLD analysis project Ga0209667, IMG submission 184682) | Marine microbial communities from expanding oxygen minimum zones in the Saanich Inlet - Saanich Inlet SI037_S3LV_125m_DNA (SPAdes)... | ecosystem: Environmental > Aquatic > Marine >... | reverse complement strand
CTTCACGTCGACCACCCCGATGCCGAGGGCGATACGGTCGTCCACTTTGGCGAGGGCTTCGAGGTCTTCGCTTGGACGATGGGCAAGCTCGAGGACGACATGGTCGGTTCGAAGGGCATTTAGGAAAGCAAGCAAGGCTTCCCAAGTTCCGCCTTGGATGGTTTGACCGCCATAGTTGCCGAAGCAGAGGTGGACGGCTTTTTCCCCTTCGAAGGCATCGAGAATACGGTTGATGGCCTCGGCGGCAAGGGGACCGTGGGCAGGATTTCCGGGAACGTTTGCTTCGTCCACCTGCAGGCAGGCGCAAGATAGGGAGTAGGCTTGCTTGGCAAGTACGTCGGCGAGGCTGAGGGTGAGTTTCTCGAAGTCACCGTAATGGAGGTCCAGCAGGGTGCGGGCCAGCATGTAGGGTGAAGTGACGGTAAACTTGAAGGCGCCGCCCGCAACGCTTGCGGCTCGTGAGCAATCCTCGGGTAGGTTCAGCACACCTTCATCTAGCTTGCTACGCACGATTCCGGCCGGCTTAGCCCGAAAGCCCATCTCGGTTTTGGCCCGAAAGGCGTCGTGGTCGGTGCGTCCGACTTGGGAGTCGATGCCCCCGAGCTTGCCTGTAAAGTATTCGATCATGCCGTTGGTGTCGGGATGATTGACGTCAAAGCGGTACAATTCGCCGTCGGTCGGCAGATCGACGCCTGCATCGCGTTGAGTTGCAAAGATAACGCGGGTGGCATCCACTAGGGATTGTTCGTTCGGGTAGGCGGCAAGCCAATCGGGAACGGGATAGGAACCAACGGTGGAAACTTGGATGCGTGGAGTGCTCATAATAATTAATGGTGAAGAATCACCCCTTGGATTTAATTATCCTGCGGAACTCGTCAATGCGCTTTTGCGGTACCTTTTTCGTTGCTCGGCTTACGAAACCGAACACGATTGCGTTGGCAGCGATGCCTACGGCGCTGACGTGAACGATCTTCGTGAGACCGAAGCTCCATTCGGGCTTTATTGTTAGAAGGAGGACCAATCCGATGCCGGCGGTCAAACCGGAGATGGCTCCTTTACGGGTTCCCTTGTTCAGAAATAAGACGTCGATGGCGATAGGGAGTAACTGACTAGAGAAGGCGATGGCCAATAGCATGAGTTGGGATATGAGTTCTAGCGGATTGAACGCTCCCGCCTTTTGACTCCACTCCACCAACGCGACCGCGGCCATTGTCGCTAGCACAATTACGATTCGCCCGACCCATGTCCTCTCTCTCTCGTCGGCTTGCGGGCGGATGAAACGGTCGTAGACGTCGCGGGTCAGGACGGCGCTTAAGGCGTGCAAATTGCTGTCGGCAGTGCTCATGGAGGCAGCCAGTACAGCAATCAAAATCAGGGTTACCACAATTGCGCCGAAGGTAATGCCTAGCATTTCAGGCACCACCCGCTGAATCATGACGATGACAATTTGGTCCACCTCGCTTGATTTCGCTCCGATCGAAGGATGCGGAATGATTCCCTCTGCCGTGATTTCAGGCGGGAACAGAACTTGCCCACCCAAGGCTACGAGCATGATGCCGAAGAGAAAGCAGACTGGCAATACGACTGCAAATACGAGTGCCGATTTCCGTAAAGTACTCGAATCCTTGGCTGCGTAGAAACGCATCCATTGCCCTGGCTGTATGATGGATCCGAGAGAGGCAAAAGCACAAATCGTGAAGAGCATTCCTGCATTCCACTTGTCCGAATATCCGGGAGCGGAAAGAGCCTTTGCGGGAAGTGCCGAGACCGCCTCGAAATAGCCGCCGAGACCACCGAAATATGCAATGGTGGCAAGACCTGCCACCAGCATGCCGAAAATTAGTAGGATGCCTTGGATTACATCTGTCCAAGCCACCGAACGCATACCTCCTACCAGGACATATGCCATGGTCAGGAAAGAAAGCGCCCAAACGCCTGCCTCGTACATGGTGAAAGAGCTTCCGAAAAATTCCAGAGGTGGTGCATCAGGGAAAAGACGTTGGGCGAGGTATCCCCCCGCCTTGATTTGCATGATGACGTATGGCAGTACGTAAAGGGCGCTTGTGGCCGCCGCCAAAAGTCTTACCTCCGCTCCGCCGTAATAATCCCCGACGAGGTCGGCTGGCGTTACGTAGCCTCTGGCCTTGCCTAGTTTTCGCATGCGGTCGCCAAGTAAATAAACGGCGACTCCGGCTACTGGAAGGTTGAGGGCGAACAGAAAGAAGCTGACACCGTCCCGATACACTACCCCGGGAATGCCCAGCAACGCGGCGCTGGAGAAAAAGGTGGCCATGATCGTTAGTGAAGTAACGATCGTGCCCTGCCCACGTCCGGCAAGGTAGTAGTCTTCCTCCGTTGCTTTTCCCTTACGGTAGCCTAGGTAACATAACCAGACCAGTAGCAGCATATAGTTCCCGAGCATGAAATGGGGAAGATGCCCTCCTGCGATATCGATGGCTGCTAGGATGTGAAAATTAGTCATTCGTCAAGATCATCATCGTTCGTCCAGAGCTTCCGGTAGGCCGCCAAAACCACCCCCGCTTGCACAAAAAACCAAAAGGACGACCACGCGAAGAGAACGGGCATGCCGAGAAACGTGGTGGTGGATGGATTGTCGGGCGATGGGTTTACCAGATATAAACCTGGACCCGGTCCCATAATGAGGGCAAAGAGAAAAATCGATGCGAGAATTTTACTTAGTCGAGTCTTGAGCATCGTGCTCCTCAATAAGGTCCTCGAATGTGAGACATCACTCTTTCGTTATAGAAGGCTTTGAGCTTTTCATGAAGTTGGTCGGGTAGGGGAGGCAACTTTGATACAGAGGCATTAGCTTGAGCTTGTTCCACGCGACTCGCTCCTGGGATGATGGTCGTGATGCCGTCGAAATCGAGTATCCATCTCAGGGCCATCGTCGCCATGCTCATGCCTTCTGGAACGAATTGCTTCAGCTCATCCGCCAGTTCCGTGCCTTTGTCTAATCCGAGTCCTGCGAATGTTTCGCCGACGTTGAAAAATTGACCGTCTGCGTTGAAACCTCGGTGGTCGTTCTCTGAAAAAGTGGAATCGGGTGAAAGCTTGCCCGACAAAAGTCCGCTGGCCAGCGGCAACCTTACTATAATTGCAATATTCATCGCCTTTGCCTTTTCGAATAGTATCTCGGCTGGCTTACGGCGAAAAACGTTGAAGATGATTTGAAGAGAGGTCAGACCGTCTTGTTCCAGACAGATCAGGGCTTCCTCCATGCTCTCCACACTCACGCCCCAGTGGCGGATTAAGCCGGCTTCCTGTAGTTTTCGCATTTCGTCAAACACTTCTCCTTGTCTCAAAACTTCTGTCGGGAGACAATGTAGTTGCGTGAGATCAAGGCTTTCCACCCCAAGATGTTTGAGCGAGTCTTCCGTACAACCGCGTAGATTTTCAGGTGTGAAGTTATCAGGGAACATATGGTCGCGTCGACCCAGCTTGGTCGCGACGAATAGCTCATCCGGATTTTCCTTAAGGAACTTCCCGATCAGCTGCTCGCTCCTTCCACCTCCATACACGTCTGCGGTGTCGAGGAAGTTGACGCCACTTTCAACTGCTGCTCGCAAAATGTCCAAGGCTTCTGTTTCATCGAGATCGCCCCAGCAATCACCACCCAACTGCCAGCAACCGAGCCCTACCTCTGAGACATGAAAATTACTATTACCGAAAATTCGTTTGTTCATTAAATTGATTAGGAGGCGATGAAAGTGACTTCCTTTAGATCGCGCAAGTTCGGAAGGGCATCTTTGGTCTGGCCGAAATTCCGAGTTTCGGCATTGTTCGAGACTTTTTCCATGGCTGAAGAATAGTTAAATAGTGAACTCCTTCGAAAATCATTTCTCTTATGCTCGGTTGGCATGGGGGCTGCGTTGGATCATTTCCTTGCAGTGTTTCGGTTACGCCGCCTCGCTTGCGGTTCCTTCTCATCTTAATAGCTGGTTGTTGCCTCTGCAAGGGGACGCCTTTGCCGGATCAGTGGACACAACTATTGCCCTAATACTTTGGACTGCAGGTTGCGTGCTTCCTTTTCTAGGCCGTGCATCTTTGCCGGTTTCCCAAACCAAGTGGTCATGTCCTGTCGTTCGATGTGATGCCGCGTTACTATGCTTTGTAGCCGGATGGGCTTTTTTAAACGCGGTTCTTTCATGGCAAATGAATATTGAAGATGTGTTTCACGCAACGGATCCCTTTGGTCATGCCGTACGCTTTGTTGCTCCAGTCGTGTTACTTGCCTATTTTACAGGGACAGGTTCCCGACGGAAACTTGAGTGGTTCTTGCGTCTTGCAGTTGCATCAACCTTCATCGGACATGGTCTAGCTGCGTACTGGTTAAAACCAGGTTTCGTCGATTTGATCGTTGGTACATTGGACACTTTTCTCGGAAGCGACTGGAGGTTGGCGGAGGAACGAGAAAAAATGGCCATAATTCTACTTCCTTGGATCGGGCGAATGGATTTTTTGTTGGCCTTTTTAATTCTTCTTCCAACCAAGTATCGGAAAACCGTTGCCTTGTGGATGGCGATTTGGGGATTTGTTACGGCTACTTCCAGATTAACTGCGTTTGGCATAGAGCGTTGGCCCGATCTTATTATTCGTGCCGCCAACTGGGGCATTCCACTATTGCTCTGGTGGGAGATGAGAGCGAAGATCAAATCCTCTAAAAACTTATGAAACCTACAACACTACACCTAACTCTACTCCTTTCGATATCCCTCCTAAAAGGAATATCCGCCAATGAAAAGACCCCTTGGTTGGACGAAAAGTTCGTCAATCGCAAAACAGATGGCTTGTCGAAACTGGAAGGTTCCAACCCCGCCCAATGGCGTGTGATTTGGAAGACCGACCCCGCAAATAAAGCCACCGTTTCATGGACTACGGCAACGCAGGGCAAGAATCATGTCGTACACTATGATTTGATGTCCAAGAAAGGTCTTCCGAAGAACTATACCTTTAAGAAAGTTTCAGACCGTAATGGTCGCTTTTCCGGTTCCGGCGGCGAGCATTTTCATCATGCCCGGCTTGCCGAGCTCAAACCTTCTACGACTTATTGGTTCGTTATCGAGTCCGACGGTAATCTTTCACCGGAAATGCACTTCACTACGGCACCAATGGACGACCGAGACTTTTCCGTCATATTCGGAGGCGATTCACGTACGGGACATTTTGAGAGAGCTCAAGTAAACTTATTGATGGCCGCCTTATCCGAGGAGAACCCCGAGATAATCGCTTTCGCCCATGGTGGTGACTACATAGTGAGTGGTAAAAACTGGGGACAATGGTCGCGCTGGCTCAGTCAACATGAATTGACAGTTGCCGCATCGGGCAAAGTATTGCCCATCATACCCACGCGTGGAAATCATGACGGAGGCCCGCTCTTCGATGAAATATTTGATAGTCCCGGCGGGAAGGAACGAGAAAACTACTTTTCGACTCGGTTGTCTCCTCAGGTAGCTCTCGTTACTCTTAATTCCGAAACAAAAGCCGGAGGCGCTCAGCGAACGTGGTTGGGCAAGACCCTTGAGTCCCTGCGCCCCAAGGTTCGTTGGTTGTTGGCGGAGTATCATCGACCTGCATGGCCCGCAGTCAAAAAGCCTGGCGCCGCCAAAGAGTTCTGGGTGCCTTTGTTCGAGGAATTCGACGTCGATTTGGTTGTTGAATCCGACGGTCACGTCATCAAAAGAACCGTTCCCATCCGCAATGAGAAGAAGGACTCCACTGGTGTCGTATATGTCGGCGAGGGCGGGCTCGGCGTTCCACAACGCAAACCTGACCTTAGCCGTTGGTATTTACGCTCTCCCGGTTTGGCGACCCGTGGTCACCATGTAATGAACATTCGTTTCACGCCCGAAAAAATTGGTTATAAGGTTGTTCTGCTGGACCGATCAATAGCCGATAAAGCAATCTTTCGGCCTCGTAAAAAGTAGTGCTTGGACTAGGAAATGACTTGCCGTAAACGGCTTCTCATGATGTTTTCCATCTTTTCCCAATAAAGTACCCATGTCTAGAATTTGTTCAATCACTGGCAAACGCCCTCGTAAAGGTGGTATAATCATCCGTAAGGGCATCAGTAAAAAGTCTGGCGGCATCGGCTTGCAATTAGTCAAGGTGAACAAACGCACCTTCCGCCCGAATTTGCAGCGTGTTCGCGTAAAGCTACCTAGCGGTCAAGTGAAACGCATGTGGGTTTCCGCCAAGGCAATCAAGGCCGGCAAAATCCAAAAGGCTTAGGTTTTGTGGTCTGACTTCGTCGCTTAGAGCGTAGTCAGTAACACCTTCCCATGCTTAATCAGTCCTTTGGAATCAAGAAAGCTTTCTCGGCGTAGTAGCAGTATGGGGTTGTCATCACGGTCAAAGAATTTCTTGACCGAGAGAAGCGGTTTGTTCGTTCCGGAGTCGAGAGTATTCACCCCAAACCGGATGTAATCCTTGCGTCTGAGTGAAAAATGAAATGGTGTCGGTTTCCATGACGATAAACGCTGGTGGCGTCCATCCACTAAAAGCGAAAGGGGATTTCCCGTTAAGTTGACGGCAATGCCCATGCTCGGCTTACCGATGGGACGGAACACGGGGAGACAGTTGAATGTCTTTTCCGCCGCAGTCTTTGGATAGAGAAGTAGCAGAACCTCCTTCCACCGCGGATCGAAAGAGATGCTAAATGCATGTGGAGACTCAAGATTCTGATTGCTGAAAAATGATAATGTGGCGTCACCGGCATAAGATATCTTCTTAGATGGCTTCCCTGGGAGTAATCGAAGATTTTTCGTTACGTTTCCTTCTCGATAATGAAATGCTGAATGGAAGCGGACCTCGGTGGGTTCTCCTGTTTTAACTGAAGTCGTTACAGACGAGGACTGACTTTTTGGGTGAGCCCATACCAGGAGGCGAAAGTTAACCGTGATTTCCGGCGGTTTATCTCTATCGACTTCCCCAAAGACTGAGCTTGCCGATGTGGCGTAGGCAATGACTACAAACAAGAAACGAGAGAGACGCATCAACGCCGCGGGCTCTTGGGGGTTGTTCCGACACTCCGTATCTGCTCATTGATCTTGCCCAGTTTAGCCTGAATTTCTTTAGCGGCCGGATTGGCTTTGAGTTTCTTTTCGACGAGGGCTTCATATTGCCTGCTGACCTCAAGATAAACTCTTTCAGCATCGATCATTTCTGAGTAGACGAGTTGTAGCTCCTCGTCTTTTTCAAGTAGTTGCTTGCGGGTTTGGTCCAGCTGTTCATTGTATGCTCTCTGGTAGCGAAGCAGTTCACGCAGTTGCTTTCTCTCTTGGTCACTGATTTGGCCTTGGAAAAGAGGTACAAGAGCCAGTGCGACAAGGAATAGAACGCACCGGGATGGATGAAGCTTTTTCATGGGATGATCAGATTTGAGTATTAGGTTTAATTAGCGTCTAGAATTATCGGGACTTGTCAAATCTCGTTGTCCCGCAACCACCGAAAGCCTATGAGGGCAAATGTTCTGTGAAGACCGTTCCAGTCATCGCCATCAGAAGAATTGGGAGCCCCGGAGGAAACTTCGTTTTGTTCCGCGACGTCAGGAAGTCGTTGGAAAATGGCCTCGCCCCGGAAGTGACTCTCGTCTGCCTCTGCGTTCGTACCCATGGCGGCTGTGGCTTCGCCATAAAAGCGTACTCGAAAAGTGTCGGACCGAGCCGAAAGGCATGGGCCGAGCCTAGACAGCAGGTCGGCTTGAGTGAGAAATCCGGGTGCATGCGATGCCGCAGGACCTGAGGCGGAGGTCGATCCGCCGGTTTTTTTGGCTGCCGTCTTGAGTTCTTTGTCGAAGTTTCGATGGGAGACCGCCAATATCATTTCATCCTGAAACCGCTTGTTGATGCCTGCATTCTCAATGGCGGCGGCGAGAGCTCCTTGCAGGGCATCGCTTTCCCAGTCGGTTGATGCCGAGGAATCGTCGTCGGGCAAGGTTCGGTTAATAAACTCGGCAAGGGAGCGAAAAGGGCCGCGGCGCTTGACTTGAGTCACGATTTCTGAGGCTAGTGTCCGGATTTCCGATTGGCTAAGCGAGCGATATCCCAAGTAAGCTTCTTCGGATGCGGAATTCACATTGTCTCCTTCCTTTACGGCTGGACCGAATGGCTCGTTGATCCTCAAAAAGGGGGACTCGTAGTCGTCCCCCGGTTGGACGCCGTCTTTGCCTTTGACCTTGGCGCCAAAAAACGATCCAAGCAATGCAGACCACGCATGGACTGAGGTCGAATTGACGTTGAATGCACCGTCCAACAGAAGCATGGACGCCGCCATGTCGTAGGACTTCAAATCATCGTCGATCCGATCCCGGATTACCATGTAAGCCTGAGGCGCAGGAAGGCCGGCTGCGACCAGTTCGCGAGTCTGCCGCCATAGGAGTCGTGGATCCCGTCGGAGTTTCAATCGATCATTGGTCAAGGTGAAGTCGGTTTCTTCCATCTGTCGGGAAGTCACGCTGCGGGGTACTGTCGAGAGAAAATAGCTGTCCCAAAGGGCTTCGTTCAGCAGGTAGGAATGGTCATAGTGGTAACCGGCATCAAGGCGAGCTTCGGTAGCGGTCCATATGTTTTCACTGAGGTTCGCGTAGAGTGCGTCCAGCGGGATGCGGGGGTCGGCGAGTGAGTTGCCGATGGCATAGCTGGGTTTGTAACCGAGGCCCCGCATCGCGTATTTCTCGTAGAAGGCTCCAATCTCGAAGGTCAGGTACTCGCGAATTAGCCTATGTGGTTTCGTAGAAAAGTCGACGTGGGAGAATTGAGCGAGAGAACGAAAATGCTCATGATCATAACCCTTTGGGATTTCGAATAAAGTGCCTTGCGTCACACTCGCTTGGTGCGAGTAAGCGATGAAGGGGCTGTCGTAGGAAGCGGAGCCCGAAACCGGCACCTCCCATTCATCAGACGAAACCCGAGCCTTTTCTGTGCGATAGTTCGGAATAGTTTGAAGGGAACCCGTCAAGGGATGCTCTGCACTTTGGGAAAACTCATAAGGAGTAGGCGAAAGGAGGGAAGCACGGGGGTTATAGTTGGCCAACCATCGGATGCGTCCTCCACCAGACAATTGACTCTCTTTAGCGGAATATCGCATAACGAAGCGACGACCGACGGATCCGGCCAATTCACTTGAACTATAGCGACCGTTGGACTTTCGCTTCAGCAAGGGGAATTGCTCAGGTTGCGCTCCATCGTCCTTGAATTGCCCCATCGAGAGCAGAACCAAGGGTTCATTGTATGAGGAATCCGTATCTACGGCGCCCTTGAAGAGCGCGACGTAGGTCTCGTTTTGGTCGAGAAGGACTTCTCCGTGCGTGGGCTTTGCGTCTACGTCAAAGGTTTTGTCCGTAGGCTTCCAAAAAGTGTGACCGCCATTCCAACCCTCCGTCAAAACATTTCCCGGAGGTTGCCCTATACTGTATTCGGCATATCTTCTTTCGCGGGAAGGGGTGAAAACCAGTGCCTCGCCCGCCTTCAATCCGGAAGTATTGTCGATCACGAAACCAATTTTCTCACGCATCAGACCAGTGTGTTTCGTGGGAACTTTGACCGAGGCAGGATAACCTGATGCCGACTTTACTGAGCAAATACCAACAACCACTCCTTGACAGGTTCTGCCGCCATGTCTTTGAAATCCGCCATCTGCTTTAGAATGTGTATCGCTACGGAACTCAAGTCTAGTTTGATCAGAAGTTGCTACCGCACTGAAAGTCACATAATCCTGTGGGGATCCATAAGTAAATAGGTCGGTATTTCCCTCGAAAGTCGCCATATCCGTACCATCCCAAGATACGATTCCTCTACGAACATAAGGTTTTGGGCGATCGTCCTCGTTTATTCCATAAGGGAAGCGTACCTCGTAGGTTTCACCTGGTACAGTCTCGAGGATGGTCCAAATCGTGCCGTATTGACAGGGACCAATGAGATCGACGGCGATTTTGTTTTCCAGGTCGATGTAGGGCCAAATGGCATTAGGATATCCAGGTTCGGGTTTTTTGCCTTTAATATCCACTTTCGCTTTGCGTTGGTCCAGAATTTCGCCCTCAGGACCACCATTCTTTCTAGGATGCCAACGATAGTAGTTTTTCTCGCAGATGTTTCTATCGTTGTAGTAGATTCGATATTTGTCTCCGAAACCGTATTGCTCTCGGTTCCATGCAGCCAAAGTGTATTTGGAAGGAGCTAGGTCCACGTTGTGGGGATTCCAGAGCACCACTGCCGGCAAAACATGCGAGTAGATACGGAACTTGCCCGAAGACTCTCTCTCGTAGGTAGGATGAAGAAAGAATTGTGCACGAGATATCACGGGGTGAACACCCACTTTATCCTCCATTTGTACTCGCGGAGCTATACTGTTGCCCGATGCGCGGAGGTTGTAATAATCACGGAGTTGATCCCACAAGGGACCGCCTGGGTCGATGCTTACGTCCTCCGTGCCGCACTGAATAATAGTCGAATATACCTTGCCCCTCCTCCATTGTTGGTAATGGCAGCGAGTTACTCCGGAAAGCGGGTTACCCTTGTTGTCGACAATCGTATGGTTGAAACCTGCAGAGGAGTTGTAGTTGAGCGTAAGGAGGATGTTGCCATCGCTCATGCGTATTATGTCCAAACGTAGATCCCAGTCGTAATCATTCAAGTCCTCGACTAAGAGGGAATAGGATTGCGTGCCGGAAGCCACCATCTTGCAGTAGCGGGAGGCCGTGGGATCTAAGGAGCGGCGTGTGGTGCCGGGACTCCAGGAACCTCCGCCGTTTTGCCGAATATTGCAAAAGAGTTCATAGCCCTGAAGTTCTGGGAAACCCCTACCCGGAACAAACCCGCTTCCGCCACTGTTGCCGGATGTGGAATCGCTACCGATCGCACCGAAAATTTGTTCGTCACCCGTCAGCACGAGTTTGCCTTCGGAATCCTTAGCCTCAGGTTGCAACCCGGCCGTCAGGTCTCGCCGCAATCCTCCACCCTTGACGTTTGCCAACACACCATGTCCGTGAACGGTTACGTCGTAAAATCGAGCATGCAGGGTCTCTTTGTTAACTGCCTTCGTTGCTTCGGAAACGGAAGATTCATTAAGTAATCTGGAGCGTGTTTGGGTTGGAACCTTCGACTCGAAATCCTCAAATCCGGGGATGACCGAAACGCCAAACCCCGTCGAGTTTAGTGCGCCGTCAGTTCGAGGCATGCTTATCTTCGCCTTAAGACCTTCGTCTCCCACCCAGTATGCATATGAGCCTGAACTTTTTGAGCTGTCGCTTGCATCCCTTGAACTTGTCTTCGAATTGGTATTGGCAAGAAGTCCCAATCCGATTTTCGTTACCCGTACCTCGTCTTCTACGGAAGAACCCTCTCCTGTATCTCCCACCAGCTCGACTCGCTCTTTGGAATCAAGAGGCAGAGACCCGGGACCAAAAGGATCGGCGTCTTCTTCCGAAACCAACCAGACGGGCGGAACCTTCTTGTCGTTCGCATTCCAAACACCCGTCCAATGCCTGCGCCCTCCGAGTTCCGAACCCGAATCAATAGATTCTTTTTCCAGTATAGCTGCAGAGGCTGAGATTTTTTGATCAGGTCCGAGGTGCTTGTTTAGCTCTCCACATGCCACGCTTAATCCAAAACGAGCATGAGTCTTGGCCAACACCGTTTTTTTTCGAAACTGGGATTGCCTCAACTCCAAGGACACCAGAGACATCATGCTCAACACAAACAAAAACACGACCGACATCAAGGCTAGGCATAGGATTAACGCAAAGCCGCTACGCCCATTCTTTTCACGGTGTGTGGATGACAGGGTAATCTTTTCCTTCAAGAAAGACATGAACCGTATTAAAGTATCATGGTTATTACCATCCTTGCAAGTGGAGGAGTCAATCTATTTCGGGGATAGGAGAGGGATCGCTCTTGGATTGATTGGCGAAGCATCCCGAAGCAAATCATTTAAAGAAAACAAATGAGTAGTTCATGTTTGTCGGAGGCTGCCATTCACCATAATACTCCCGGCCATCCATTTTCCTGACATTTTTTCCAGCTGTCTTAAGGTCTCATAAGTCGCAGTAAACGATTGCGCATAGTTTTGCCCTCAAATAACCCCTCCAAGATATTGAGAAGTTTATCGATTGCCCCAAACCTTGCCAGTGCTTCCAAAGTTTAGACACATGGAACGATGTGTGGGCTAAAATCCGCAACGTAAACCATTGCAACAACCCGCCATGTAATGCGTAACCAATTACACATGATGACTGCCGGCAAACTTTCGATGCTAGCCCTCTGCGGAAGTGATCTGCGCTAGGAGGGCATTAAGTGTTGGTCTCAAAACCCTTCCGTTGCTCGCGGGACAGCCAAGAGTTGGCATCTGAATCGCCCACGATTTGCTCGGTTTTGGGATCCCAAGTAAGCTTTCGTCCCAAGCGAATCGATATGTTGGCAAGGTGGCAGGTGGTCATGGCTCGGTGGTGGGTAAAGACATCCGATATGGGATGCTTACGATCCTTCACGCACTGGAAGAAGTTCTCCATATGATTTGTCGGAGTCTTGCCTTTGTAGATCTTTTTTATGGTGTCAGACGCAAGTGGCTTCTCTTTTAATTCATTAACCGCGTCACCTTTAAGTTTCCCACGGCTTACAAGCAACTTACCCTTAGAACCTTCGAAGAGGATTCCGTTGCCCTCGGGCGAACGGCTCACGATATTCATTTCAACGCCATCGGGAAAACCACAACGAATGTGGAAATTGTGAGAAGTGTTGTAATGGTTGTCCTTGGTAGGCATGCCATTTTTGAGCGGAATGGGATGCTCACCTATGACCGGATCGATTGACAGGGGACCCTGACCTTCGCCGCTTTGATCCAAAGCCCATTGGGCAATGTCTACGTGATGGGCTCCCCAGTCAGTCATCTTTCCGCCCGAGTACTCGTACCACCAGCGAAACTGGTAATGGCAGCGTTCCTTGATGTAGTCGACGAGAGGAGCTTGCCCCAGCCAAGTGTTCCAGTCGATGTTGGCGGGCGGGGCTGATGTTTTGAAAGGTCCGCCTTTAGGACCTCCACCAATATTGCAAGTCACTTTCTTAACCTTGCCGATTCGACCTTCGCGAATAATTCCAATGGCTTGCAAAAACTTTTGGCCCATTTCGGAACGTTGCTGAGTACCAACTTGAAAGACCCTTCCGGTTTCCTTGACGACCTTGCAAATTTGCTTTCCCTCGTCGATGGTGAGTGTCAGTGGTTTTTCGCAGTAAACGTCCTTGCCGGCCTGCATAGCATGTATGGCCACTCTGGTATGCCAATGATCGGTCGTACCAATCGTAACAAAGTCTATATCTTTCCGATCGAGTAATTTTCGATATTCTTGATATCCTTTGGACGTGTCTTGGGCGCGAAAGCCTTTGATCACTCGTTCAATTCGCTGGGTATCCAGATCGCAAACGCTCACGACGTCGGCGAATCGACGAGCGGCATTCGCAATACTAGTTCCTCGACCGCCTACTCCGATGGCTCCAAAGCGCACCCGTTCGTTTGGCGAACCCTTTTCTGCAGATAGTATAAGAGGACCCGCAACGGGTGCGACGGCACTCGCCGCGACGAGTTTGCCGGATTGTAAAATAAAACGACGTCTGGATTGGTAGGATTTCATAATAGTACTTCGATAGGGGATGCGATTAGAGGGGAGCAAACATATTTAGCGATTTTCTATCTCTTTTACTTGGATGTCTACGAGCCTTAGTTATAAGAGAAAGATGAAACAATTTTTATTTCTTACTTTTATTGCCATATTTTCTGGAGGTTGCCTAGGTACAAAAAAAGACGAAGCTATGAAAACAGAAAAACAGGAAACTGTTCCGATCAAGACCGAAAAAAATCAGGTCGCGATTCTCGGGGGAGGGTGCTTTTGGTGTACGGAAGCCGTCTTCGAACTTTTGGAAGGTGTCGATTCCGTAGTTTCAGGTTATGCTGGCGGTGCTAACCCGAACCCGACATACGAGCAAATTTGTACGGGAACCACAGGCCATGCAGAGGTAATAAAGATTTCATTCAACCCTTCGGAAATCAGCTATGAACAATTGCTCGAAACCTTTGGCGAGTGCCACGACCCCACGACATTGAATCGCCAAGGTGCCGATACGGGTACCCAGTACAGGTCAACAATTATGTATGTTGATGAAGATCAAAAACTAATGGCTGAAGCGTGGAAGAAGAAACTCGGATCTATATTAGCGGACCCGGTAGTAACGGAAATTGTGCCGTCTCCCGTGTTTTATCCCGCCGAGGACTATCATCAAGACTACTTCCGACGCAATCCGAACCAAGGTTACTGTACTTTTGTCATTCGACCCAAGTTGAAAAAGCTAAAATTGGAAGATAAAGTACTGGATCAGTAGACCACTTCCAGTACTCACCGATTTTTATTCTCAAAAAATCAACGCTGCGAGCCAATTGATCCATCCCATCAACACTCATTGATTTCGTGGGAATTCTGCCCGCGAATAGTTTACTGATGGAGTTACTGGTACCCATGGTAAGCAAAGGATAAGTGCATAAAATTCATACTCACGACATTCAATACATAGACTTAGATCGATTGAGTTCTCGGGATTTATATAAATATAAATATAAATCGATTAGAAGGTCACGGTTACTTCATGTATATTCTGAACTATAGATGAAACATTGATTGGACAATAATGCTCGGACAGTCAAGTAGGCGTTTTTATTCAGTATTAATGCGGAAGCCAGGTCATCGCATGAATTATGAGAGAATTGTCTTTGAGGTTTTTATGGATGGAGAATGAAGCGTTCGAGTAATAATATCTGATTCTGGGCTTGGTCGATGAGTCCATTCGAACCCCACGGATTGTTTAGACGGAATGGGTGATGCCTGTGATGGTGATCGGAAATCTTGAAGCAGGTAAAGTCCTTGCCGAAAATATTCGGACGACAGACTCATTCTTTTATCGGGTTCCGTCCGATGACCGGGAACTGCTCAATATCGATAACGGAACCGCTAACTGGTCGAGTTTCTCCGGAAACCCAAGGCAAGGCAATGCGGGCGATTTCTTCGGGCAGTAATATCCGACCGCAAGGCGCGAGGTTAGGGGGGACTTTTTGAGGCCAATCTTCAGGTAACCCCTCGGCGATCTTTGACTTGATTTCATTAGGGCTCAGAACCCAGCCAAGATTAAATTGGTTTACGCACACTCCGTTCTCACGATGAAGGGTGTCGCCAAGATTCCGAGTCATGGTCAGAAGGGCTCCCTTAGTCATGCTGTATACGAGGAGGTTCCGTTCCCCGCAGTAGGAGTTGATTGATCCTATGTTAAGAATGTTTCCCTCCGCTTTTTCCAAGTGGGGCAGGGCGCTCTTTATTAAAAAGAGGGGTGCTCGAGTGTTTACACTAAAATCATAGTTGAAGATCTCGGGAGTCGATGAGTCTAGATCTTTGCGAGTAATCATTGCCGCGTTATTAACTAAACCATCAATACCGCCAAAAGCATCTACTGTCGCAGCAATTAGATTCTGGGGACTTTGGGAATCGGAAAGATCATCTGTTCTTTCCAGTACGCGATCACCAAGATCACTGGATACTCTACGCACGTCAGAAATTTCCTTTCCATGAATGACGACATTGGCGCCTTGTGCATGAAAGAGTCGCGCCATTGCTTCCCCGATCCCCGTCGCGCTCCCTGTAATTAGAATAGTTTTATTCTTCAGAATCATAATATAAATATACTTATATAAATAATAATTAAGCCCTGGCCATTCGCTGTTTTCTATTCATACATTGCTTGATTTGGACTCTTCTAATTTTCGACAATCAGCTTTTCTTTCAGTATTTATAGTCAGTCTAGTGTTTTCATTCATTGACGCATTATTATCCAATATTTTAAGGTTAATGCTGAACCTGTTAGTCAGCGATCTGTTGTTGAGCCAATGGTTCCAGCCCTAGGTTTTAGTTTTGTTTGATTATAATTAACTATCTCCACGAGTGGTATATTTGGATAAGCTTATTCGGTAATAGCGATCGCTCGTACGGGGGATCCATCAAATCCCTTTAGGTTTAGCGGAAAGGCAGCAAGCGTAAATTCCTCGGGGAGTCTGTCGAGATTTCGCAGGGACTCGACTATCACGATTTCAACGTCAGGAGCGAGAAGCGGCAAGTGAGTCCCCCAAGCATCCTTGCCCGGAGTCGGGAGATCCATTCCCAGCAAATCTATCCCCGTGCCGGCAATCCATTCGGCGGCATCTGGCGTTATGTACGGAAAATCGGAGAAGAAAATCTCTTTCCCGAACTGTTTTTCCCAACCTGTCCTCATAATTATGCGGTTGCTGACCTCAAAGGCATCGGCGTGGGGGAGGAAGGTTTCCACGGTCAGTTCGGTATTGGGAGCAAGCTCACTTCCTGGTGCGAGATCGATCAGTCGAGCGGGACCGTAAAAAGGTTCCAGCGGCATTTCATCGATGGTCTTCCCTTCGGCATAGAAGTGAAAAGGAGCATCGAGATGGGTTCCTTGGTGGCTACCCATTGTTAACTTGGTAACGCTTACACGCTGCTCCTGATGGGTTGCATGCGGAGTAGCGACGAATGCAGGGTCGCCGGGAAAGCATGGAACACCGTTTGCGAGCGGATGGGACAGGTCGAGGAGCATGAACTGTTCAAGCTGACCACCCGATGCCTTCGGGTAAAGTGAAAAGACTAGAACCCCTTAATGAATGGAAGGAAGGATTGGCCGTTGAGTTATGACGCTGGCCAAAGAGGGAAACTCGCCGCGTCCGTTGTAGATGCGGCGAGTTTTCCTTTTGGCGAGGTCTTCCCCAAAGAATGAAACTGGCCGCCATCCTGTGGTACGAAAGATCGGGTTTTTTTTCTCCACGGACGGCTTGGTCATCTCGTTTTGCTCGACCTGCAGTTTCATCGTTTGTTTCAGTCCGGTTTGTTTTTCTATGCCGAAAGCATATTGCCTTCTAATGTTACAATAGCCGAATTACTCGATTTTAAGACATGTTTTCCGTGGTCCACCTTATCATTGATCAACCTCGGTAGTAGTTTTGGTTTTTTTGTCTCGAGGTCGCCGGTTTCCTCTATTTGCTAAGGTTCGCACCTTTTTATTACGTCTAACAAACAGCTACTATGAAGACTCTATTGCTAAGCCTGCTCGCTTTCACCGCGGCGACTTTCTCGATTCATGCCGAAACCAAAGTCACTCTATCCGGAGTTCATCTCTGCTGCAAGGGGTGCGTAAACGGTGTGACCAAAGCGGTCAAGAAGGCCGGGGCTTCTGCAACCTGCGATGCAAAAGCGGGTTCAGTAGTCATTAGCGGGGATCAGGCATCGGTGAAGAAGGCCCTTACAGGTGTTTCTAAGGCCGGCTACTACGGAAAGTCCGACAACAAAGACCTCGCCATCGACTGCCAAGGCGGAGCCAAGGACGAAAAGGTGAAGAGCCTGACCTTGGGAGGCACTCACCTCTGTTGCGGGAAATGCATCAAAGCCGTAGCCAAAGCCGTCGACGAAACCGCCGGAGCTTCTTCCCACACCGCGAAGAAGGGAAGCAAGACCTTCGAGGTTACGGGCGACTTCAATGCCGCTGCCTTTATTAGTGCGCTCCATGCCAATGGTCTCCACGCCTTCGTCAAGTAAGCCCCCTTCTCCATCTCTTTTTCCGCAAAGCCCCGACGTTCTCGCCGGGGCTTTTGCTTGCCTGTTAAAAGAAGACCGCTTTCCTCGCATTCATGAAACGCTACCTTTATCTTATCTGCCTCCTTTTTTCCCTGGCTTTGTCGGGAGTGGGAAAAAAGCCGAACGTCATCTGCATCCTCGTTGATGATCTTGGCTACAGCGATCTCTCCTCCTTCGGCGGGACGGATATTCGCACGCCCGCCATAGACGGCTTGATGAAAGCAGGTCTGCGCATGGATCAGTTCTACGCCAACTGCACCGTATGCACCCCCACCCGGGCCTCTCTTCTCACGGGGCGCTACCCCGACATGGTCGGCGCTCCCGGCGTGATTCGTCAGTGGGAGAAGGACAGTTGGGGCTACTTCAACCCCTCAGGTCCCACAATGCCCGATCTCATGACCAAGGCGGGCTACCATACTGGAATGGTAGGCAAGTGGCATCTTGGCTTCAAGTCGCCCAACATCCCCAACGATCGAGGATTCGATTTCTTTCACGGCTTTCTGGCCGACATGATGGATGACTACTGGACCCACCTCCGCGGCGGAGTAAACTGGATGCGTCGCAACAAGGAGGAGGTCAAACCCAAGGGCCACGCCACCGAGGTGTTCACCCGATGGGGCATCGACTACGTAAAGGAACAGTCCGCCGATAAAAAGAAACCCTTCTTCCTCTACCTCGCCTACAACGCCCCTCATTTTCCCATCCAGCCGCCGAAAGATTGGCTGGAGAAAGTGCAAAAACGCGAGCCACAGCTCGACAAGAAGCGCGCCACCAACGTCGCCTTCGTCGAGCACATGGACCATGAAATCGGCAAGTTCCTCGACGCCGTCAAGGAACTGGGCATCGCCGAGGACACCCTCATCGTCTTTTCCTCAGACAACGGAGGCTCCCTGCCGCACGGCGCCCTCAACGGAGAGCTTCGCGGGGGCAAGCAGGACCATTGGGAAGGCGGTATTCGCGTCCCCACCTGCGCCGTCTGGCCGGGGACCATCAAGCCCGGTCGCAGCAATGAGCTCGGCATGACCATGGACCTTCTCCCCACCTTCTGCGAGATCGCCGGCGTGAAGATAGAGCACGAGATCGATGGCAAAAGCCTCGCCCCGATCTGGCTCAAGGGCGCCAAAGGCGATCCGAACCGCACTCTCATCTGGGTGCGCCGCGAGGGCAACCGCAGGTACCAAGGTCGGGCCTACTACGCCATTCGGCGAGGTCCATGGAAGCTTCTGCAAAACACCGGCTTCGAGCCCATGCAGCTCGTAAACCTTTCGAGCGACCCAGCAGAGGCGAATCCCAAGCCGCCCAACGGCAAAGTCGCCAACGAGCTTTCACGAGCCCTCATGGACCACCTCCAAAAAGCCGGCAAGATTCCCTGGCGGAAGCCCTGACTTTATAGGGGGCTTTGGAAAGAACTTGAAATCAACTCAAGCTTCCGTATGGACAAGGAGTTCGGCTCAAAATGTTAGCTTGCCTCCGGTGCAACCACGGCGGAGCAGAAAACATTTTTCACCATTCAGCCTTCTGAATGCGAGCCCGACTCAGCCCAAGGTGAATTCGGGTAGGTTTACGCGTTGTCCGCCTAGCTCGGCGGACTGGTGAGCGCAGATGCCTACGCAGGTCCAGTTGGCGGAGGTTACGGCGTTTGGCCATGGGTCGCGATCCTCGACGAGGGCGGCGGCGAACTCGTTCACCATGTGAGGGTGGGAACCGCCGTGGCCGCCGCCTTGGACGAAGGAGAGGTGATCGGCGTCCTCGATGGTTTGGGTGAACTTTTGAATGGGCTCGGGGAGAAGGTGGGCGTAGTCGGGGATTGCGACCTGCTCGGGAATCTCGGCCTCGGGGCGCTTGGCCACGTGCACGATGCTGGGCTCGTTCTCGACGAGGGTCCACTCGAAGCTCTTCTTGGTTCCGTAGACGTCGATGCTTTCCCGGTATTGGCGGGCGACGTCGTAGAGGAAGCGCCAGACGTGGGCGGAGAGATCGCTGTCCTTGAGCTTGATGTGGCAGGTCTCGACGGCGAACTTGTTGCCGCTTTTCTCGGCGATGTCGTCGCGCACGGTTCCGGAGCCGAAGCAGCTGACGTATTCGGCTAGCCCGTCGACCATGCCTAGGCAGGGGCTGACGACGTGGGTGGCGTAGTGCATGGGGATCATGCGTTCCCAGTATTCGGGCCAGCCGTCCATGTCCTGCGGGTGACTGGCGGCGAGGTACTGGATCTTGCCCAGTTCGCCGTTATCGTAGAGTTCCTTGATGTAGAGGAATTCGCGGCTGTAGACCACGGTTTCGGCCATCATGTACTTGAGGCCGGTTTCCTCGACGACCTTGCAGAGTTCCTCGCATTCCTCGATGGTGGTGGCCATGGGCACGGTGCACATGACGTGCTTGCCCGCCCGAAGAGCCTTGATGGACTGCGGTGCGTGGTCGGGGATGGGGGAGTTGATGTGGACGGCGTCTATCTCGGGATCCTTGAGGAGCTCGTCGTAGTCCACATAGCGTTTTTCGATGTCGAACTGGTCGGCGACCTTGTTCATCTCCTCCTCGTTGCGACGGCAAACGGCGACGAGGTTTACGTTTGGGTGGGCTTGGTGGATGGGAATGAACTCGGCTCCGAAGCCGAGCCCGACGATGGCGATGTTGTGGGTATCCTTACTCATGATATTTGGTTGAATGGATTTGCTATTTAAGGGTCATCAGGAATGCCATGACGTCGGCGATTTCCTGATCGTTAAGAAGAATGTTCATCGGCGGCATGGGGCTGGCGCCTAGTTTGTCGAAGCCTTCCGCCAGTTCCGCGGAGGGATTGACCAAGCTACGGTAAACATAGTCACGTTCCTTGCGAGAGGCAAGACCATCCAGAGCCGGCCCGACGTTGCCGCCCTTGCCGCCGAGAGCATGGCAACGGACGCAACCTGCGAGGAGATGGGTCTTGAAGATTTTTTCGCCGGCCAATGAAGTTCCTTTTACAGACTCCTTGGTCTTCTCCTTGTAAATCGGGACAATTTCAGTGAGGGAAACATCATCCCACCAAGCGCTGCCATTGGATTGTCCCCAGCCACCAAAGAGGCAATTTACCGTAACAGCGCGATCCTGTTGATTAAGGAACTCCGTTTCCACCTTTTGCCACTTGGTCGTTTTCTTAATGCCCTTGGTTTTCGCCGCGTGCTGTAACTCATGTATCCCCATGAGCGCGCCATTACCGGTTCCTTCAAGGTCTTCCGTGCGGATCCATGCACTCAGCAAATACTTGCGACCTCCCTTTAGTTTAACCGGCGCATACAGGCTGGAATCATGTCGAGTCTCGGCACTTATAAGCAATGAAGCCTTGCCGCTGTGTACATATTCCTTGCGCCTCTCAATGGCTTGCTTGAGATCGGGATGACGCTTGCTGTATGTGCGATCCTTCCATCCGACCGGCAGTTTGTTTTTGTCAACTTCCTCAAAGGACGGATTGGGCAGCAAGTTGGGTCCGCGTTCGTAGCCTACGATGTTCATTTCACGGGCACCAATAGCCTGCAGGGCAATGCGAAGCCACTCATCCTTTGTGTTCTCCGGCTGCTTCATTAGCAACGAGGCCGTTTTCTTGTGGTCATCGCTTTCGGGCAGGGCAGCCAGCTTGGTAAAGGCAACGAGGCGAACTTGGAGGTCCTTGTCGGCAAGGGTAGCGCTGTCATAAAGCAACTGCGTCGACGCGTGGTCGATGCCGAGGGCACGCACTGCATTTCGACGCACTGCGGGATTCGTGTTGATAAGGGAGGCACGGTGGGAATCATGATCGAGTTCACCTAGTCCATGCAAAGCCCACAGGGCATGAATGGCCTCGACTCCTTTACCTTTTACTCGTTTTCGCAAGGCAGGAACAGCATCCTTCTTTCGTTTGTCGACTAGCAAGCGTTGCGCTGTGAGTCGCCAAAACAAGTTGTCGTCGCTTAAGGCAGCAACCAGCGCAGCGGTCTTGGCGTCGGCAAGGGATTTGATTTTTCCACCCGAATTCCCCTCGAATGCCACGCGATAGATACGACCGTGCTGGCGATCTCGGTTGGGATTCACGTGAGCGTTGCCCGTCCCGCGCTTGGCATCGTATCCGCCGCGACCTCGGTTGGGGGTGGGGTTGTGCTGGATGATGAAGTTGTACCAGTCGGCGATCCACATATTTCCGTCCGGGCCGACCTCGGCCACTATGGGCGAGAACCATTCGTCTGCGCTGGCCACGAAACTAAAGGCGTTTACGGACTCGTAGCCCGATTCTTTTGGTCGCACATCGTACATGCCCAGCAGGTTCCCAGTCGGCCCACAGACGAATGCACGCCGATCTCGCCACGATTTCGGGAAACCGGAGGAAGTGGCAAAAGCGTGTCCACAACCTGCGGTGTAGGCATTGAACGCGTCGACTTGACGAATGTTCGGGGTAATCGGATGGAACTTGGGCGAACTTGCGATCATCTTGGCGCTCATACGACGTTGACTGCCAAAGACAGTGTTGGGGATGCCCCCGAAGAAGCTGGGATTGTTGTTGGCGGTGGAGCCGAACACGTCGCCGGCTTCGTTGAATCCAATGCCCCATGTGTTGTTGTTGAACTGGTGAAGGAATTCCATGTCCGAGCCATCGGGACGAAAGCGAAAGGTTCCCGATCCGAAATTGTGCTTTTCGCCGTTTACCTCGCCGTTAAAACGAGAGTAACCGACGGTGCCGTAAATCCAGTTGTCGAAACCGTAGCGCAGGTTGCTTGGGCCTGCATGCGTATCCCCTAAGCCGAATCCGGTGAAGAGAATTTCGCGTTGGTCGGCTTTGTCGTCGCCATCGGTATCCTTAAGAAAGAGAAATTCCGGAGCATGGGCGAGAATGACGCCGCCACGGGCAAAAACCATCGAGGTGGGTATGTTGAAGCCGTCGGCAAATACGGTGAATTTGTCTGCTTTTCCATCGCCGTTGGTATCTTCGCAAATCTTTATTCGATCATTACCCTTGCGACCCGGTTTCAACTCGTTGGGATAGTCGACCGATTCGACCACCCAGAGGCGCCCGCGTTCGTCCCATTGGAAGTATATGGGATTGATGATCTCGGGTTCGGAAGCAAACAATTCGAGTCGAAAACCAACAGGAGCTTGCGTGTATTTCATGCTTTCCTCGGGCGAGAGGGGCAATTGATAGGGGAGGGGTTCGGGTCGGCGCTCGTAGTTGGGCACGTTGTCGCGTTTTTCGTACTTAAGGGGGGCGCGAGAGGCTAGGAACTTCTCGTAACGAGCTCTTGCCTTGTCGCCAACCGCCCAAAGGATTCCACTCTTGATAAGCTGATGGAAATCGGGGTGATTCCAAACCCGCTGGTCATGTCCCGAGGCCGTGTAGAAGACGCGTCCCTTGCCCTCCTCGCGAACCCAAGTCCACGGCTCGGGCTTGGTGTGTGGGTCGCCGGGCATGGCGTCGCGCACCATGAGGACGGTGCGACCCTTCTCGTTGTGCCTATGGTGAAAGTAGGTCTCGTCCCAAGCCTTGAATTCCTTGACTCCCGAAAGGGCCGGATGCTCTTTTTTCACAACACGCGCGGTAAAGTCGGCTCCCTGATGGCTCTTGAATCGCCCTCCCACAAGTTGGTCGAATTCCGGAATGTTCGAAAAGCACCAACTCGCGCAATGCACAGGCACAAAACCGCCGCCGTTGCGGACATAGGACTGCAGGTTCTTCCACTGTTTAGCCGTAAGTCGAGGATGGTTTGCGTAAATCAACAGAGCATCAAACTTACCAAGGTAAGCGACGTCATCCAGAGCCGCTCCGACGCTGGTCACGTAATCGAAATAGATGGCATCCCGACCGAGCGCCTTAGACAGCATCGGGTAATACTCGTTCGAGTTATGGTGTTTGCTCTCGTGACCGAGGAAAAGGACTCGAATAGGGTCGGCGAAGGCTCCGTTGAATGAGATATTCACCAGAAGGAAGGCAAGAAAGGGAATATGTATTTTCATTTTGCGTGGGAGGGGTCAGGTTGCTGGATTATTTGGCTAGGGTGTCGGCTTGTTGCGGAAGGGAGTAGCTTGTACTCCGATAAATGGTGATGAAGCCAAGGTAGAGGAGATAAGGAGAAGTAATGCTTGTCCGGTCATTGCCCTCATTGATCGTCTTGGAATTTCCAAGGCCATGGTTTTACCTTGGCCCGGACGGCCCACGCTTCCCACTTTGCAGTGAGTTCCTCTACCTTTTGCGAATTCTCCTTGGCTAGATCGTTCAGCTCGGAACGGTCTTTTCTCATGTTGTAGAGCTCCCATGGTCTGAAATTTGAAGGCTTGCCGGTCTGTCCGTAACGAACCAGCTTCCAGTCTCCATCGCGGATGGCGCAGTTGAGATGGTGCTCGAAGTAGATCGCATCCTTGCGTTCCAAGGATTTCCCCGTAAAGGCCGGTGTCAGACTTACGCCTTCAACAGGATCGAGTTGGTGCCCATCGTATTTCTTTGGATACTTTACGCCGGCGACGTCTATGCAAGTAGCCATGATGTCGATGACATGTCCCGGTTGATGTTCCAGTTTACCGGATAGTTTCTTATCTATGCCTTTGGGCCAGTGGGCGATAAGGGGTGTCGAAATACCGCCCTCGTGAGCGTAATGCTTATATTCGCGAAAGGGTGTATCGGAGACATTGGCCCACCCGCGACCATACCCAATGAAGGTATCTTCCGGTCCAGCCATTACTCCGGGTCCCACTCTCAACGCACGTCCGTCCCTAGCCTGCATGGGCGGCCATATTTTCCTCTGCAGGTCGTCAGGTCCCATAGGTTTGTATTCGCGATAAGGGTTCTTGGGTGTGTAGCGACCAAACCCTTCCGCGCAACCTCCGTTGTCCTGCAGAAAGAGAAAGAGGGTGTTCTCAAACTGTTCCTGGCGTTTGACTTCCGCGATGATGCGTCCGATGCCTTGGTCCATGTTGTCAATCATGGCGGCGTAGACTTCCATGTTTCGGCTTTCCCACTCTTTGTGCTGAGTCCTTTCCCAGTCGTCTGAGCCGGGCGACATTTTAATATCCTCTGCAACGAGACCGATTGCCTTGAGGCGTTTCAAGCGTTGTTTCCGAATCGGGTCGAATCCTTCATCGTACTTTCCCTTGTACTTTGCAATGTCCTTGGGCAGAGCGTGCATCGGCCAGTGGGCTGCTGTGTAGGCGGCATACAGAAAGAAAGGTTTGTCCGCAGTCTTTTCGGAGTGCTCCTTGAGAAAGGTCACCGCATTGTCGCTGATGGCATCGGTGTAGTAGTAGGTTTTGGGTTTGTATTCAGGATCGTTGACCGGAGTGATGTAAGTATTGCCGCGACATAGAGTTGCGGGATCGAAGAAACTCCCGGCTCCAATGATCGTTCCATAAAAACGATCAAACCCCCGTTGCAAGGGCCAGTTGTCTTTTGGCCCATTTGGCCCGACATGGCGAGTTACGTGCCATTTCCCACTCATGTAATTACGATATCCAGCAGTGCCCATCGCTTCGGCGATCGTCATTACGTTACGTCCAAATTCCCCCCGGTAACCCGGTAGTTTCTTATCGCCGGTCATCAATCCAATCCCCGCTTGATGTTGGTATAGTCCTGAGAGCAATGCCGCACGGGTCGGGCAGCAACGGGCAGTGTTGTAGAATTGAGAGAAGCGAAGACCTTTTGCGGCAAGGGAGTCAAGATTGGGAGTTTGGATTTCTCCGCCATAGCATCCGATGTCGGAGAAGCCCATATCGTCAGACATTATCAGCACGATATTCGGCCTAGAATATTTATTTTCGGCACATAGGCCATTGGCCAACAAGAAGAATAGAAGCGTTGTTGATAGTATATTTATGGTTGCTTGAGGTTTCATGATTTAAATTGAAATTACTTTCACTGCTTGACTAATTAATAAGTTTAAAGGGGTGTTTTAGGAAAGCAGCCTGGAGGTACACTTTTAATACTACTATGAAAATCCATTTGATTATTGGATAAAAAAGCCTAATTTTATGCGATTTCTGCCATGTCTACCAATCTTGAGATAGTCTCTTTCCTGAGAAATTGCTCATCGCCATCTCAATTCATTTCCTTGTTCGATCATATGGCGGACATTTCCTTTTTCGTTAAAGACCGGCAGTTTCGTCTAGTTACCGCAAATCGTTCTTTCTGGAATAGGTTTGGGTTTGCCTCGGTTGAAGAATTGGTGGGAAAAGATGACTTTGAGCTTTTTCCTCCTCGTCTCGCTCAGCATTTTCGGAGAGATGACGAGGAAGTTCTTCTTACGAGAAAACCCAAGTTGCAAATTGTTGAACTTTTTTTCAATCAGCGGGGTTTGCCCGATTGGTTTTGTACGAATAAATTTCCCCTTTTAAACTTTGACAAGGAAGTTATTGGAATAATCGGAACTGTCCGAAGATATATGGAAGCAAATGTCTTGGATGAAGGGATGGGCGGTCTTGGAGTGATGTTGTCCTATTTGCGAAAAAACTTTAGAAAACGAATAACTATTGCCGACCTGATAAAGGTCTCAGGAATGTCCCCCCGCCAACTGAATAGAAAATTCAGACAGGTGTTTCACACGACCCCTCATAGATTCCTAATCAATACTCGCGTTGAAGCGGCTTGCGACTCGCTACTAGTTAGCAACAAATCGATAGTGGAGGTTGCTCTGGAATGTGGTTTTTTTGACCAAAGTTCTTTCACTCAGCACTTCCGCTCCCACACCGGTTTGACTCCCTTGCGGTATCGGAAATCGCACTTAAAGGAATCTTAGAACTCAAAAGAGCAATCTATGCCTAAATGCCTGTGGCTAGAATCCGAACGCGCCGTATATACACTTGAGAGTTTTCTTCTGCCAACTGCCACCAGTATTCTTCGTCGGAAACTCCATCAGGAGCTGTGACCAAGCCATCTTCAAAGCTTGAAATCGCACTGGCTCCTTGTGTGGTTAGTACTCGCACCATAACATCTACTACTTCGGGGAACGCGTGGGCTAGGGGATGAGATGCGTTAGTCCGGTATGCGGGGTTGGAGGTGGCCGTATATTCGTATCTTCCCGAACCTGAAGTGGCGTTAACGTCGGGAAAAATTTGTCGGAGATATTTTCTGCCCGATGAGGTCGGTTCTATGAGATAGGCTCGGATGCCAAAATCGATGATATTGGCGGCAAGTGAGAAATCTGTAGCTGGTTTGCCGGCTTCGTCCGTAAAGATTGGATTCACTACATTTCCTGGTTGTCTGCGATCGTTGGTAGAGCGTGAGGTGTAGTTTCCGTCAACTGGGTGAAGATCATAACCTGCTTCAAAGGTTTCTTTAGCGGAAACATCTGTTCTGAACAATTGATAGCGCGGCGTTGATTTTGGAGCGCCCGTCAGTCCATGGCGAACGATTTGATAAGAGACTGCACGTACGGACGAACTCACCGATACATCTGGATCGAGTTCTGGAGATTGAGTGAAAAAACGAAACCAAGTGCCCGCTACACCGAAGCGACAATCTTGCAAATGGAGTTGTTTCTTCGCATCCGTATAAGCGTCGGTGGGACCGTCAGGCCAATCGTCGGGAGTGAGTCGAATGGATTCGTCAGGTGGCTTTGGAGTGGAAGCTTGTTTCCAAGAATCGCTTGTACTTGTGTCTTCTGAAATCGTGGCGACCATCCACGCACCGCCATCGTTGCGGTAAAGCGCACAGTGCAAGTCCTCTTGAATCCGGTCCAAAACGAAATTGGCGATTTGATTGGTTTCCAAGTTGCCCGAGGTTTGTCCGTGGGTCACGACTACTTGCCTGGTTATGGTAAGTAACATGGTTGCCAAAATTGCCGTAACTGCTACAGCAACTAGCAATTCCAACATAGTGAAACCACGGTTTCGGCTTTCTAATGCTCCTTTGGACTTTTTCATCAAATGGGTAAAGATAATCTCATGCTATTCCGACCGATTGCAAGATGCAATCCTCGTCATTTATTTGGGCAATACCCCATGGTTTCGCCCATTCTTGCGTACAATTCACGATTGTAGGCGGAATGCTCCAGTAAATCGTCCGCCAAGAGAATTCTCTCGGGCTCAAAAAGAGTGAGAACAGAGGATCCACCAAAAGAGAAGAATCCCTTTTCTTCCCCTTTCTCTACAAAACTCGGCAAGGATTTCTGATATGTCATGGAACCCACGCAAGTTGCACCAACTTCGAAACTTGCGATTCGGCCAAATTCATCGGTGTCGATATAGGAAAGGTTGCGCTTGTTTTGCCAAAAAATCGACAGGTCTCTTCTTAGGGCAATCGGGTTCACGGAACTGAGGCCTCCATTGATGAGTACAGGAGCGGATGCTTCTCCCGAGCAAGGGTAGTGAAAACGGTGATAATCGACAGGGCATAGTCGAGAAATTACTATAGTACCCCGCTCGAAAGGTGCAGCGGCTTCCACGGAACCAAAAAGATTTTTGAGGTCGAAACTTTGCCCTTTCACGAACACACCCTCTAAATCGGACAAGTCCTTGAAGCCCATGTGACGACCATCGGCTGGAAAAATGGCGACGTCTTCAGCTTGAGAGATGGGTCGAGTCGCTGGTTTTAAGCGCCTTACGAAAAAATCATTGAACGAGGCAAATGAGTCGGCATTCTCTGCAAACTCGTTAACATCCAAGCCGTATTTGGAGATGAATTCAGGTATCAACTGTCTGCTGTTAGGCTTGCTCATGCGATAACCATACCAGCGGGAGAACCAAGACCTTTTTACGGCGAGCCAAAGGACCAAGCGGCCGAACGGATTACCGTATATCCTACGCAACCACTTTTCGCCATAAACTTGCTCGATCAATTTTTGCTTCGAGTGACGGTCAAAGTATTCGATCGGATCTTCGCTCATTATTTTGCGTTAACCTGGCGTATTTGTTCTTTCAACATATTCATCTTTTCCAGAAAGATTGTTCCTATCTTGAAGCCGACAAAAAGCCCATCACGAATGTTCAGCTTTGTTTTTACCAGTGGAGCGGTGTGCTGATTATTGTTAAAGAAAGAGGGAAATTCTTGACTCGCTCTTTGGATGGACATCCAAAGAGTAGAGAAATGCCGATCCAATCGCAGTTTTCACTTCCTGCTTTACAGCATCCACCGCCACTCGATTCGTCGTTTCAACCTGCTGCTGTTTGGAATCGCTCCTATGCTCAACTAGTTCTAGGTACTGAATCCCCCGTGTCCATTCATTTTGCATTGGAGCAGGGGGAAGGTTCTGTCTTGAGGCATTCCTCCGCAGTGCTTCCCGAAGGGCACCCACAAGCATTTTTGAACTTTCGTTACACGGAACGTCTTTTGAAATTTCTGCTCTGGTCGAAAGGTGGAACCCGAGTTCACTTCGACGGTCCTGTCGGACTTGGGGTGGCTTTGAAGAAGCATTTTTCAGATACGCCAACTGGTCGTTTCGATGCTGACTTCATGTCTCGGGTGCATGAAACCCCCTTTGAGGTAATCCTAACCCCCGACCTGCCATCTGAGCAAAGCTCGGCCCAAAAGCTCGGTCGTAATCTCGACGGTTGCAGAATTGGTTTTGATCTTGGCGGAAGCGACCGCAAGGTGGCTGCCGTAGTCGACGGGAAAGTGACATTCAGTGATGAAACGACATGGGATCCCTATCATAAGGAAGACCCCCAATATCATCGCGATGGCATAATGGACTCTTTGAGCAAGGCTTCCAATCATTTGCCCAGGGTTGATGCCATTGGCGGGAGCTCCGCTGGAGTGTATGTAAACAATCAGCCAAGGGTAGCATCCCTTTTTCGTGGCGTGCCGGATCCTCTCTTCGATTCAAAAGTGAAACCGCTTTTCCGCGATCTTGCTCACGAATGGGCTGTCCCGCTCGAAGTCATAAACGACGGAGACGTAACCGCTCTTGCAGGTTCCATGACACTCGGGGAAAATGCCGTTCTCGGACTTGCTATGGGCACCAGCGAGGCGACAGGTTACGTTAATGCAGATGGGAACGTAACCACTTGGCTAAACGAATTAGCCTTTGCTCCCGTTGACTACGCCGAAACTGCCCCTGCTGACGAATGGAGTGGGGATCGCGGTTGCGGTGTACAATATTTTTCTCAGCAGGCAGTGGACCGACTATTGGATCCCGCGGGTATTGAATTGCCATCGGATTTACCTCTTCCCGAAAAGCTTGTTGAGGTTCAAAACCTCATGAAAATGGATGATCCAAGGGCACGCAAGATCTACGAAACCATCGGCTCATACTTAGGCTATGGAGTGGCCCACTATGCAGACTACTACAATCTTCGACACTTATTGATTCTTGGTCGAGTGACAAGCGGAGAGGGTGGTGAAATCATTCTTTCGAAAGCTCGCAAAACTCTCGTCTCGGAATTCCCCGAAGTGGCAAAAAAGATTGCTTTCCATGTGCCGGGAGAGAAAGACAAGCGTCATGGGCAAGCTATTGCCGCCGCTAGTCTGCCAAGTCTATGATCTAACCAAATATGTCCAAGAATCCATATCTTCCATTCGCCTCCTCTTTTCGGCAACTTGTGGAGCAAGGGGTTGGTCTACCTCTTGGCGGAATAAATAAACCTTCTCCTACGAAACTGACGGAAAATGCTCCCGTCGTACTTATTTTCTCACCACACCCTGATGATGAATGTATCATCGGGGGCCTTCCTCTTCGCTTAATGCGAGAAGCGGGCACTCGGGTCGTTAACGTAGCCGTCACTCTTGGTAGTAACAAGAAACGACAACAGCCCCGTCTTGCCGAACTGAGGAATGCCTGCGATTATCTCGGCTTTGAGCTTCAAGAAACATTTTCAAATGGACTTGAACGCATCACACCTGTCGCTCGCAAGAAC
>Ga0209667_1000580_pt1 | contig 30770 bp, 40 predicted proteins | sample SaaInlV_165m_DNA_2_FD_184682 | JGI IMG/M metagenome (GOLD analysis project Ga0209667, IMG submission 184682) | Marine microbial communities from expanding oxygen minimum zones in the Saanich Inlet - Saanich Inlet SI037_S3LV_125m_DNA (SPAdes)... | ecosystem: Environmental > Aquatic > Marine >... | reverse complement strand
GTTTTCAGCTGGGTTTAGGTACTACCGTTAATACAACTACACCAATAGCGCTTAATGGGTCAGGTGGCACTAACGATCAGTATGTTACTTTCAACTCTAGTAATATTTGGCTTCAGATAGCTGATACTATTAGAAATGACAGTACTTATGTGGGTGAATATACACTTGGTAAGAATGTAGTAGGTGATACCGCTGAAGTAGAATGGACTAAAGTAGGCGCTGGAGCCTGGGATACAGCTGTAGTATTAGCTAAAAATATTTCTAAATTAGGTAATGTAAATACTGCAGGTTCTGAGTTTTTTACTACAAATGCAGGTATAGCTGATTTTGCAACGAAATTAGGCACATTTACCGATAATACAGCTGATTATGGATTAAGAAATGTTAGTTCATGGGTTTCCGGAAATGAAGTTACTACCCGTGAAGCATTCTCTAGTCTTGGTACATTTAATAGTGTTATTAACACAGAATTTGCAACTGCAAATGTAGAAGATGCTCCTGCCGTAATATGGGATGCCGTAAAATTACATTTTAATGAATTTCCAGAAACTTCAGATTTCATGGCAGGAAAGGGTGGTGCATTTGATGAATGTCATATTATGATAGGAATTGAATTTGGGGATACTTTTGAAGTATTAGAAACATACGAGTTCCTTTCAATGGCATCGGACGCTGTTTCTTTAGATGGTACTAATAATTATTACAGAGATGTTATTAACTTACAATCTGAATATGTATATGCTGTTAACGCTCCAACTGGGTTTAGTGAAGCTGGTGAAGAATCAACTCAGTATGATGCTGGTACAGGTAACTTTCTCCCAACTAAATTTACTTTTGGAGTAAGCAAATCTAATGCTCTATCAAACACAGTTCCTGTCTTATTGAAAGGTGGTAAAGAGGGTATAGTAGGAGTAAATGACGTTAAAGATGCTTATGATACATTCCTAGATACTGAAAACATCGAAATTAACCTACTTATTGGCGGACCAACTCCTGGCTTAACAGGTACTGATGCACCAAACTCAACAACTACTGTAGAAGCTATGGAGGACTCTATATCTCATGCACAACAATTAATATCTATTGCTGAGCAAAGAAGAGATTGTGTTGCATTTATATCACCTCCTGTATCATTTACATCGAATACATCTTCAATTGAGGCTATGTATCTTTTATTAACATGGGTTAAGAAGTTGTCGTCGTCTTCATATGCGGTTTTCGATTCATCTGCATTATATCAGTATGATAGATATAAGGATGTATATCGTTGGAATCCAGCGTGTGGTGCTGTTGCAGGGCTATGTGCTAAAACAGATGATGTTGCTGATCCATGGTGGTCACCAGCTGGTTTTAATAGAGGTCAGATATTTGAAGTAACTAGATTGGGATTAAATCCTACTCAAACTAATAGAGATGATTTATATAAAAACCGTTTAAATCCTATATGCGCATTTCCTGGTGAAGGAACAATACTATATGGAGATAAGACGGCACAGACTAAACCTTCAGCATTTGATAGAATTAATGTTCGTAGGTTGTTCTTAGTACTAGAAAAAGCAATTGCTACAGCTGCTAAATACCAATTGTTTGAGTTTAATGATGAGTTTACAAGAGCACAATTCCGGAATATGGTTGAACCGTTCCTAAGAGATGTGAAAGGCAGAAGAGGTATATATGACTTCTTAGTAGTATGTGATGAAACAAATAACACAGGACAAGTGATAGATACTAATCGTTTTATAGCTGACATATATATTAAACCGGCTCGTTCTATCAACTTTATGACATTGAATTTCATTGCCACTCGTACTGGTGTTGAATTTTCTGAAATTGTTGGTAAATTCTAAATAGGAGATAGAAATGGCAAATTTAGGAGTTGATGACTTTAAATCAAAATTACTTGGTGGTGGGGCCCGTAATAACTTATTTCAAGTTACTACAAACTTTCCAAGTTTCGTAGGTGGGGATGTTGAATTAGCATCCTTTATGTGCAAAGGTGCTTCCCTTCCGGCAGCAACTATAGCACCCATTCCCGTAAAATTTCGTGGTAGAGAATTAAAATTAGCAGGTGATCGTACATTCGCTGATTGGTCTATTACTATTATGGCTGATGGGAAACACTCTGTTCGTTCCGCATTTGAAATCTGGATGAACGGTATTAATGCTCATGACGAGAATACAGGATTAAGCAACCCTAATGATTATATGTCAGATATGACTATTGATCAATTAAATAAACAAGGGGAAGTTGTTAAATCTTATATTATGAGAGGATGCTGGCCATCTGAATTAGGTGCAATTGATATGTCATATGAGTCTGATGGTACAATATCAGAATTTACAGTGACAATAACTTATCAATATTGGACATCTGATACTACGTCATAGTATTATTTGGTAATGTATAAATATAATGGTAGGGTTATAGACACCCTACCATTATTATTTTATTAGGAAAAAATATGGCAGATTTATTTGGATTTGAGATAAAAAAGAAAAAGAAAGATAAGGATACTTTTGAAAAAGGGCGTTCCTTTGTAGCTCCGCTAGATCAAGCTGGTGGTGTTGTTACGGCTGGAGGTCATTTTTCACAATATCTTGATTTATCAACAGAACAATTACATAATGATAGGGTACAAATTAAGAAATATAGGGAAATTGCAACTGTCCCTGAAGTGGATCAAGCAATTACTGATATTATATCAGAATCAATTGTAACAGATATATCAGATCCTATTAGACTTAATTTAGACAAACTAGATCAATCGGATAAGATTAAGAAGATATTCCAAGAAGAATTTGATAATGTACTTGCTATGTTATCATTTAATGATTATGGGCATGATATATTTAGAAAATGGTACATAGACGGTAGACTCTATTACCATATTATTATTGATGAAGCTAATCCTAAGAAAGGTATCTTAGAATTAAGACCTATAGAATCTACTCAGATTACTAAAGTTAAAGAAATCGAAGAAGAGATTGATCCTAAAACTCAAGCTAAGGTAGTTGTAGGCGTTAATGATTATTATGTATATCATGATGAGAATACACTATCATCTGCTCAGGGATTAAAAATCTCTAAAGATGCTATTATATTCGTACCATCTGGTCTCCTTTCATATAAGAAAGATAGGGTAATAGGTCATCTAGACAAAGCTATAAAACCAGCTAATCAGTTAAGAATGATGGAAGATGCTCTGTTGATATATCGTATCGCTAGAGCACCTGAACGTAGAATATTCTATATTGATGTAGGTAACCTTACTAAAGGTAAAGCGGAAGAATACCTACGTGGTATTATGAACAACTACCGTAACAAGTTAGTATATGATGCGGAAACAGGTGAATTAAAAGATACACATAAACATCTTTCTATGATGGAAGATTTCTGGCTACCTAGAAGAGAAGGTGGTAGAGGTACCGAGATATCAACATTACCTGGAGGTCAAAATCTAGGTGAGATTGAGGATATCTTATATTTTCAGAAGAAACTATATAAAGCACTTAATGTACCTGCTAATCGTCTAGAGACAGATCAGTCATTTAATCTAGGTAGATCAACAGAAATTTCTAGAGATGAAGTTAAGTTCCAGAAGTTTCTAGATCGTATTTGTGCTAAATTCGGAAATGTATTCTTAGAAGCTTTAAGAACACAACTAATCCTTAAAGGTATTATTACCAGAGATGATTGGAATGACTTGAATAATTCAATGGCGATTGATTTTGCTGATGACATTTATTTCTCAGAACTTAAAGAAACTGAAATGATGAAAGAACGTATTAACACTCTCAGAGAAGTTGATGAGTATGTTGGTAAGTACTACTCTGTTGAATATGTACGAAGGAATATACTTAGACAAACAGATAATGATATAGAAGAAATAGATAAGCAAATAGCAGATGAAGAAGAGATATACGATGATCCTGAAGAAGAAGAAGCAAATAGAAATTCAGGTGAAGAAGTTTAGTTTTTTATAAATATATAACAAAGAGATAATATTATGGAATCTATTAAAAGTTTAATTAATAACATTAGCAACGGTAATGATTCAGGGGCTATTGATGATTTTAAGTTGTCAATGAATAATAAAATAGCTGACTCATTTAACAAGCAAATTGTTGATGTTGCATCATCTATGGCGGTTTCTGAACCAAACATTCAGGCTCCGGAGTCAGTAGAAAAGGAATAAGTATGAAACTAATAACAGAATATGTTGAGGAAAATTTATCATATTTTACAGAAGACTCTAAAGAGTCAGGTAATAGGAATACCTTTATAGAAGGTATCTTTATGCAAACAGAAGCTAAGAACCGTAATGGTCGTATGTATCCTAAAAAGATCATGGAGTCTGCTGTACACAAATATGTAGAAGAACAAGTGTCTAAAGGTAGAGCTGTAGGTGAGTTAAATCATCCAGACTCACCATCAATAAATTTAGACAAGGTTTCACATCGCATTACTTCACTCAAATTCGAGGGGAATGATGTGATTGGAAGAGCACTTGTACTAAACACTCCAATGGGTAAGATTGTAAAAGGTCTTATAGAAGGTGGTGTAAAGTTAGGTGTTTCAAGTCGTGGTATGGGAAGTATTGAGAATAAGAATTCTATGAATGTTGTGAAGGATGATTTTCATCTTGCAACAATTGACATAGTTCAGGATCCATCAGCACATAATGCATTCGTTAATGGGATTATGGAAGGTGTTGATTGGGTATGGGACAATGGTATTCTTAAAGCTCAACAGATTGAAAAATATGAGACTGAAATAAGAAAAACAAAAATGAAGGATCTTAACGAGATTCAATCAAAATTGTTTCAAGATTTCCTCTCGAAACTTTAACAAAGAGGTAAAATTAATGTCTAAAGAAATGCAAGATAGCATCGCCGACATCAATGAAGAACAACTAGATACTATGTTGGAGGACGTTGAAGTTAAAGATGAGGAAATTCTTGAGAAATATAAAGATGATGATGAAGAAGATGAAGCAGAAGTCGAAGTTGATGACGATGAGTCAGAAGTCGAAGACGACGATGAAGATGAAGCTAAAAAAGTGAAAAAAGAAGATTCGGCTGCTTATCAAAAATGTTGGAAAGATAAGTACATGAGGCGGATGAAGGAAACACAGCATCCGGTAGGGTCTACTATGGAAATTACTATTAAAGCACATGCGCAATCATCATGCGCTTCTTTAAAAGAAGGATCTGAAGGTGGTTGTGAAGTTATTTCATATGAAGAATTTAGCAAAGAGGTTGATGCACTGTTAGCAGAGCAACAATCAACAGTTGATTTTTCTGATGATTTAAATGCATTAGTTGGAGGTGAAGAATCTCTAGCTGAAGGATTTAAAGACAAAGCTGCACTAATCTTCGAAGCTGCTATTTCATCTAAACTTAAAGTAGAAGTTACTAAACTAGAAGAGTCTTATGAGTCTAAACTAGAAGAAGCTACTACTGAAGTTAAAGAATCTTTAGTTGATAAAGTAGATTCATATCTAAACTATGTTGTTGAACAATGGGTAGAAGACAACAAAGTAGCGATTGAGTCTGGTTTAAGAACTGAGATTACTGAATCATTTATATCATCTTTAAAAGATGTATTTGTTAATCACAATATCGATGTACCAGAAGATAAAGTATCTTTGGTTGATGAACTTGCTGAGCAAGTTACGAAACTAGAAGAACAACTTAATGAATCTGTTCAACATGGTATTGCATTATCAGAAAGAGTTCATAATCACGAGAAAGCTGAAGCTATTGCAGAAGCCTGTATCGGAATGACTGAGCTTGATATTGATAAATTCAATTCTCTAATTGAATCAATCGATTATGATAATAAAGAGCAATTTACATCTAAAATCGAAACAATTAAAGAATCATATTTTAAGGTTAAATCAGCACCTGTAGAAGAAGAACTTCTTACCGCGGATTCTAATACCGATAATACTTTAATGAGTCCATCAATGGCAGCATATGTATCTGCTATCAATAAAAATCAATCTTTCTAACGGAGAAAATAAATATGTTTGGTTCACAAAACTTAATGGAAAAATGGAGTCCTGTACTTAATGCAGAAGGAACTCCAGAAATCACGGATCCTCATAAAAAAGCAATTACAACTGTTTTACTTGAGAATACTGAAAAAGCACTAGCTGAAGAAAGAAGCCAATCTGGTTTCTTATCAGAATCCCCTGCAAATAATACTGCAATGGGTTATTCAACTACTGATGGTGCTGCACAGGGTAATAACTGGGATCCTATTTTAATTAACTTAGTTCGTCGCGCAATGCCTAATGTCATCGCTTATGATGTCGCAGGTGTTCAACCTATGAACGGTCCTACTGGTCTTATCTTCGCTATGAAAAGCTTATATAAAGGCGAGAAAACAGCTGGTACTGGCATAAGTCGTGTAGTTACAGCGCAGGATATCTCATCTGGACTTAAATCTGGTGGTACTGTTCTTGATAATGACGATCTTGGTCTTTTTCTACCTATCGATGTAGTTCAAGCGGCTGATGTTGAAGCACTAGGTCTTAATAAACCTGATACTTCTTGGTCTGGTAGATATCCTACTACAACTGCGGAGAATTTGGGTCGTCCAGGTGGTACAGCATTCAAAGAAATGGGTTTCACCATTGACAAGACTACTGTTACTGCAGAATCTCGTGCATTGAAAGCTGAGTACACAATGGAATTAGCACAAGATTTGAAAGCTGTTCATGGATTAAATGCTGAGTCTGAATTAGCAAATATCCTTTCAGTTGAAATCTTAGCTGAGATTAACCGTGAAGTATTAGACAAAATTAATACTGATGCTGTTAAAATTTCTGATGGTACTGGAGCTGTAGTAGGTGCTGGGTTTGCAGGTTGGGATATTAGCGCAGCAGCTACATCAGGTATTGGTAACAACGATGGTCGCTGGGCTGTTGAGCGTTACAAAAACTTAGGTGTTAAAATTGAATTAGAAGCTAACGCGATTGCTGTTGCAACTCGCCGTGGTAAAGGTTCTTTTATCATCTGTTCTTCTAACGTAGCTTCTGTATTAGCAGCTTCAGGTGTTCTTGATTACGCTCCTGCGTTATCTACTAACTTGAAAGTTGATGATACTGGTTCATTATTTGCTGGTGTTTTAAATGGTTCTATCAAAGTATTCGTTGATCCATATGCAGCAGCTGATTATATAACTGTTGGTTATAAAGGCACTAACCCATATGATGCAGGTTTATTCTACTGCCCATACGTTCCTTTAACAATGGTTAAAACTATTGGTGCGGATGACTTCCAACCACGTATCGGGTTCAAAACTCGTTATGGTATGGTTAACAATCCTTATGTCGGTAGCTTGGCTGGAGAAAACACCTACTTCCGTACTATGAATGTTTTAGGTATTACATAGTAGGTCAATATTGAACTAAGGCTACCTTAGGACAAAATTGGAAAGGACCCTTAACCGGGTCCTTTTTTTATGAGTATAAATAGTGGTATAGACCGAACACTAAGGATTTCATTAAAATGGCAAAAAATATAAATTTCCTATCACCACATAATTATAAAGTGGTAATAGCAAAGATTCCTAATATTGAATACTTTACTACAGGTGTTATTATCCCTGCACTTAATCTTAATCCTGCAGAATATTCTACACCAACAAGACAGCTTAAAGTCTTCGCAGATCACCTAAATTTTGAAGATCTTACATTAAACGTGATCATTGATGAAGATATGGAAAATTATAAAGAAATATTTGACTGGATCAGTGAAATAGTGTATACTAATGATAACACATTAGATAAGACATCAGATATAACAGTAATGGTAATGAATTCTAAAAATAATGTTATAAGGAATATAAGATTTACAGACGCTTATCCAGTAAGCATAGGGGATATAGTATTTGAATCTAATACCGAACAACTAGAATATCTTACAACTGCTGTAAACTTTGTATTTACTAATATGATTTTTGAATAGGAGATAAACAATTTATAATATTGAAGATATACTTAAAGAATGGAAAATAGATGTAGAAATTGATACTATAGCACTAGACGATGTCTCAATGCAATCAGCTACACTACACGCCAAATACCTTGAAATGCTTACTAAAACAAAGCTAGAACTGAAGCATTTTGAAACTCAATTAGAACTTGCCTATAAAGACAAATGGCTTTATTATGAAGGTAAGATGGACCCTACAACAATAAAAAGATTAGGTTGGGATCCTGACCCATTCGATGGTCTAATAGCACCAGCCACTAAAGCACAAAAAGAACAATACTATAAAGCAGATAAAGATCTACAAGCCTTATCTTCTAAAATAGATCTTTCTAAGATCACCAAAGAAACACTCGATGAGATCTTAGGGCATATTAGATTTAGATCAAATAACATTAAAAATATAATTGAATGGCGTAAGTTTATGTCAGGTACATAAATGGATACAATTAAAATCTCTAAAGTTAACCATGCTATGCTTCATATTAATACTGAGGCATCTATAGCTCAAGAACTCTCAGAGCATTTCTCATGGTATGTACCTGGATATCAGTTTGTTCCCTCTTATAAGAACAAATATTGGGATGGTAAATTCAGATTGTTTAAGTTAATGTCACGTGAGATACCATCTGGTGTGTTTGCGTATGTTAAAGAATTTGCCGATACTCGTGGGTATAATATACAGCTTGAAGACTCAGCTACATACGGATCTATTAATACTAAAATAGATATAAATGCTCGACAATTAGTTCTCTTTATTAAATCCTTAAACTTAACATCTAAGGGCCTTAAGATAGAGCCACGCGAATATCAAGTTAAAGGTATTCTTCATGCTATACACAACAAGTCTTCTCTCTTATTATCCCCTACAGCTTCAGGTAAATCATTAATTATTTATTGTGTACTTCGCTGGTATTTAGATAATTATGATAGGAATGTATTACTGGTTGTACCTACTACATCTTTAGTAGAACAGATGTATACTGATTTTGAAGATTACTCTAAGTATGATAAATCCTTCTCTGTAGAAGAATATGTACATAGAATCTATTCAGGTAAAGAACGTAATACAGACAAAAGAGTAGTTGTTACTACATGGCAATCTATATACAAGTTCCAATCTAAATGGTTTGAACCATATGGTATGATTATAGGTGATGAAGCACATACATTTAAAGCTAAATCTTTAACTTCTATAATGACTAAATTAAAGGAAGCTGACTTTAGAATAGGTACAACAGGAACTGTACCTGATGAATCAGCGGAATGTCATAAACTTATATTAGAGGGTCATTTTGGACCTATATATAAAGTAATAACTACTAAAGAATTAATGGATGCTGGTACTTTAGCTAAATTATCCGTTAATGTACTGCTTCTTAAATATCCAGAAATACTTTGTAAGACATTAAAAGATACAACATATCAAGAAGAAATAGACTTTATTGTATCTAATGAAGCACGTAACTCTTTTATTAAGAACCTTGCATTAGATCAGGATGGGAATACATTAGTACTCTTTAATTTAGTTAAGAGACATGGAGAACCATTATATAAGATGATATCCGAGAAAGTATCCGGAGATAGACAGGTCTTTTTTGTATCCGGAGCAACACCTACTGATGATAGAGAACGTATAAGACAGTTAACAGAAAAGGAAAATGATGCTATTATTGTAGCATCTCTTGGTACATTCTCTACTGGTATTAACATTAAGAACTTACATAATATTATATTTGCATCACCATCTAAATCACAGATTAAAGTACTTCAGTCTATCGGTAGAGGACTCAGAAAGTCAGAAACAGGACAAGAAACTGAAGTATTTGATATAGCTGATGATCTACATTATAGGAAACGACAGAATTACACTCTATTACATTCAGGTGAACGTATTAAAATCTACTCTAGAGAGAAATTCGATTACGACATCTACGAGGTTAAGCTATGAAACCTGATATCAGACATATCCAATTAATTACAGGCCAATCTATTATAACTCATGTTCTTGAAGAATTTGAAGATTACTTTATGGTAGAAATACCCTTTTTAATTAATAAGAAAGAAGATAATTCTACTTCCTTTTCATTATACATGCATCTCTCAGAACCTAATGATACTAAACTAATCCTTTATAAACATTCAATAGTATGTGCAGCTGAGTGTAATACGTCTTATAAGTATCAGTATATGATGATGATTAATCAAGTAGAGGAAGTAGAACGAGAGTCTGAAGAACAACGTCAACTTGAATTGGAAGAAGAATCCACCGAAGAACAATACAGACCAGACCAACGGTTACATTAATGCATTAAATATACTATATCCCCACTTTCCCACATCACTAGTAATATTATAACACATTTTTAAGTAAAAGTCAAGTTGACATTTACCTAATTTTAGTGTATAATATATACTATAACAATAAAAAAGAGATATAATTATGGCAGACGATCCAAAACATTATTTAAATAATAAAGAGTTTTCTCAGGCGGTTGTTGATTATGTAAATGCTTGTAACGATGCAAAAGAGAAATTAGAGAAGGTACCTATTGTTACAGATTACATAGCGACATCCTTTATGGCTATTGCATCTAAACTATCAAATAGATCTAATTTTGCACGTTATACATATAGAGATGAAATGGTAATGGATGCAGTAGAGAATTGTCTTAGAGCTATTAATAACTACAAATATGATTATACTACACGAACAGGACTTCCTAATGCATTTTCTTACTTTACTCAAATATGTTTCTATGCTTTTATAAGACGGATACAAAAAGAAAACAAACAAGTTGATATTAAGAATGAGTTTACTCTAAAGGCAGATCATGCTAATTTTCTTCATTATTCAGAGTCAGGTCTGGCCTCTGAGTATGTATTAGTTGATGATACTATAGAACATCTTAAAGATAAAATATCAATAATTGACCGTGCTAAGAAAACAGCCACAAAGGAAATACGCCACAACTTTAAAAGGTTAAAAGGCTTAGAACAATTTTATAGAAAAGACTAGGTATATAATGAAAGTAGCTATATTGAATGATACACATGCTGGTGCTCGTAATTCTTCTGGAATATGGATAGAGTATCAGCGTCGATTTTATGAAGAAGTTTTCTTCCCTTACTGTGACAAACACAACATTTCTCAAGTACTACATCTTGGAGATTACTATGAGTCAAGAAAGAATGTAAACTTTAAAGCTCTTAATGAGAATAGGAATATGTTCCTAAAACCACTGGTTGAAAGGAGTATGTATATGAACATCATACCCGGAAATCATGATGTATATCATAAAAATACTAATGATCTTTGTGCTCTTAAAGAACTACTTGGTTATTATACTAAGAATGTAAAGATACACATGGATCCGGTTGAAATCGATTATGATGGTCTAAAGATAGGATTAATCCCTTGGATTACCTCTCAAAACCATGTGGAAGTTAAAGAGTTTATACGAAAGACATCATCTACCATTCTTGGGGCTCATTTAGAACTTCAAGGATTTGAGGTATCTAGAGGTATTATGCACCAACACCATGGTCTAATTGAATCTTCTGAACTATCAAAGTTTGATCAGGTTCTTTCAGGGCATTTCCATATAGCATCTGAGCAGTCCAATATACGTTATCTTGGATCACAGATAGAGTTTACATGGAATGATCATAATGATAAGAAGTATTTCCATGTACTTGATACAGAAACAAGAATGGTTGAGAAGGTATTAAACCCTATCAGGATGTTTGAAATCATTTACTATGATGATGAAGTAACTGATTACTCAGCCTTATCTGTTGATTTCTACAAGGGTAAGTTTATTAAAGTATTTGTTGTGAAAAAGACAGATCCATTTTTGTTTGATATCTTTATTGATAAACTTCTTGATATAGGTGTACACGATCTTAAGATATCAGAGAATTTTGTATCTAATATAGAAGATACCGAAGTGAATGCTAAGGGTATAACTGATACAGGAGATCTATTAAACTCATATATAGATGCACTTGATACACAGCTTGATAAAGAAAGAGTAAAGAATGTAGTACAAAATCTTTATAGAAATGCCCAATCTATGGAGATTCAATAATATGATAACATTTCACACACTTAACTGGCGGAATTTCCTATCTACAGGGAATAATCCAACTAAAATACATCTTGACAAGTCACCATCTACATTAGTAGTAGGTCATAATGGGTCAGGAAAATCTACAATGATAGATGCTCTCTCATTTGCACTATTTGGTAAACCTCATAGATCTATTAAGAAAGCTCAGTTAGTTAATGCTATTAACCAAAAGGATTGTGAAGTTTCTGTTGATTTTACAATAGGCTTAACTAAATACAAGATTATAAGAGGTTTAAAGCCTAACAAGTTTGAGATATATATTGATGATGTAATGGTTAACCAATCTTCTACTGTTAGAGATTACCAGACATACCTTGAACAGAATATTCTTAAACTTAACCATAAGTCATTTCATCAAATTGTTGTACTAGGTGCGTCCTCATTTGTACCTTTTATGCAACTTAACTCTGCGCATAGACGTGAAGTAATAGAAGATGTTCTAGATATACAAGTATTTGGTGTAATGAATAATTTACTTAAAGCTGATATATCTAAAATTAAGGAAGAATTAAGAGATGTTGATTCTTCTATAAGTATAAAGACAAATTCAATTAATATGCAAAAGAAGCATATTAGAGAAATTCAAGTCTTAACAGAATCACATATACACAAGAAACGGAATGAGATAGAATCTATAAATCTTAAAATCTCTAACTTAGAAAAAGAGAATATCACTCTAACTAAGGGATTGGATAGTGATATTAAAGATATATCTAGACAATTGAGTTTAGAGGGTGAGAAGAATGATGAACTCCGTAAGTATGATGTAGGTATCCAATCCGGCATTAAACGTGTTGTTAAGGAGTCCAAGTTCTATGAGGAAAATGATGACTGTCCTATATGTAAGCAAGATATAGATAATGCATTTAAACAATCACAGCTTCAACTTACTAGAGAAAAGGAAAAGAATCTTAAAGAAGGATTAACTGAATGTAAGATAGCTCTTATGGACTCTAATGACAAATATATTATAATAGAGTCTAAGTTAAAGGAATTACACGATAAGCATGCGAAAGTAACACTTAATAATGGAGTTTTAGATTCTTATAGGACATCAAAGGAAAACCTGTTGTCCTCTATATTTGAACTCCAGAATGCAGAAACTCTAGATAATGATGTATCTTTAGCGTCGGCCAATGGTGAATTGAATAGATTAACTAAATCTTTACAGGCCTGCATGACGGATCGTGTGGAATTAGGAGAGAAGAACAACTATAACTCAGTGATATATGAGATATTAAAAGATACTGGTATTAAGACACAGATTATTAGACAATATCTTCCTATGATTAATCAGTTGATTAATCAATACCTTCAGATAATGGATTTCTATATATCATTTTACCTAGATGATTCATTTTCTGAGACTATTAAATCGAGACATAGAGATATCTTTTCGTACGATTCATTCTCAGAAGGTGAGAAGATGAAGATAGATCTTGCTATATTGTTTACATGGAGAGAAGTAGCTAGAGTAAAGAATTCAATGTCCACTAATCTATTAATATTGGATGAGACATTTGACTCATCTTTAGATCCGGATGGTATTGAAAACCTTATTAAGATTTTGATTACAATGTCAGATTGTAATTTGTTTGTTATATCACATAAAGGGGAGATACTAGAGAACAAGTTTAGACATAAAATGGAGTTCCAGAAACATAGGAATTTTTCAAAAATACTTGACATTTCACTATAAATAGTGTATAATACAAGGGTATATATATAATAGGACAAACAATAATTATGAGGATTTGTAATGAAATTAACTGAAAACACTTTGAATGTATTAACGAATTATGCTTCAATCAACCCTAACATTGTGATTGAGCAGGGGAATATATTAAAAACTGTATCAGGTGCTAAGAATATAATGGCATTCTCTACAGTAGATACTGTATTCCCATCAGACTTTGGTATTTATGATCTTAATGAGTTCTTAAATGCCATTGATATGATCGATCAGCCTGAATTCTTATATGAATCAGAAAACAAATCGGTCATTATTAGAAGCGAAGATAAGACATGCTCTATTAAATATTTCTTTTCTGACCCTAAGATTCTTGTTTCACCCTCTAAAGACATTGATATGCCTGAGTGTGAAGTAGAATTTGAACTAGGGGAGTCGGATTTAAATAATATAAAACGTGCTTCATCTACGTTTCGAGCGGATACACTTGTTGTTACACCAGATAATGGGGAATTAGTTTTATCTGTCAGAGATATTGAAGATAAAACGTCTAACTCGTATTCAATTAGAGTTAGTCCAAGTAAATGTCCAGAAAAGGATTTTAGATTTGTATTTCAAATCTCTAATTTTAAATTCATCTCAGGTGACCTGCGGATTAGGATTTCATCACAATTAATAGGCGAATTCGCTATTAAGAATTCTGAGTCTAAATATTGGGTCGCTCTAGAGAAATCATCTACATTTAACAAATAGGAAATAAAAATGGCTGAAGAAAGTTTAGTAACAACACAAGAAGAAGAGGCACCACAAGAAGAGGGAGTTCAGTTAGGTTTGAATGAGCTTGCCGGAGCAATTAAGATCATTGATGTATGTTCAGAGAGAGGGGCTTTTAAAGGACCTGAATTAGAAGAAGTTGGTCGCCTTCGGGGAAGATTAGCACAGTTTATTGATGCTAATGCACCTAAACAGGAAGAGACTCCAGGAGAAGGTTCTGAACCTGAAACAACTACGGACGCTCCGTAATCATGTTTGATTTCGGTTTTACGGCGGTTGATGAGGATGAGTTAGAAGCTGTAAAGGCTCTTAAATCATCTAAAGAAGAAGTAGTTAAAATACAATCTGAACGTCTACATGAATCTGACGAGAGATTAAACAATTTGTATAATGCAATACTTCCTTTATTGTCTAATTTGAAAGCAAATCCAGACAAGGATTACATTTACTGGCCTAATAGAACCGAAAAGGTAGAAGAATTTGAAGATATTATCGCTGCAATAATTAAAGAATAACGCTTGACATTGTTGCAGTGATAGTGTATAATAGTATATAATTAAACAATTGGTGAATATATAATGAGTAATGATAATGAATTTCTGTGGTGTGAGAAATACAGACCACAGATAGTTTTTAATACAATTCTACCTGAATCTTTAAAATCTGTATTTACCAACATCGTTGAGTCTGGTGAACTTCCTAATATGTTGTTCTCTGGTTCTGCTGGTGTTGGTAAAACTACAGTTGCTAAAGCACTTTGTGAAGAAATGTGTCTTGATTACATTGTAATTAATGGATCTGATGAACGTAATATTGAAACACTTCGTGGCAAGATTAAACAATTTGCATCTTCTGTTTCATTAAGTGGTGGTCATAAAGTTGTTATCCTTGATGAGGCCGATTATCTTAATCTGCACTCTGTACAACCTGCACTTCGTAACTTTATAGAAAAGTACTCAGAAAACTGTAGGTTTATCTTAACGTGTAATTTTAAAAATAGATTAATCGAGCCTATTCACTCTCGATGTTCTAACATTGACTTTACTATTCCTAAGAGCCAGAAACCAGCAATTGCATCTCAATTCTTTAATAGAATTAAAAGTATCTTAGCTGATGAATCAGTAACATATGATGAGAAGGCTTTGATTTCTGTAACACAAAAGTTCTTCCCTGATTTCCGTAGAACCTTAAATGAGCTACAAAAGTATGCTATCTCTGGATCTAATACAATTGATGCTGGTATCTTAACTGAAGTTGGTGATGTAGATATTTCAGATCTAATGAAGTATCTTAAAGCAAAAGACTTCTCACAAATGCGTAAGTGGGTTGTTAATAATATTGATCAAGACACACCTGTAATTATTCGTAAGTTGTATAATACAATGTCTGAGTATATTAGACCAGAAACTATACCAGCTGCTATTCTTATCTTAGCAGAGTATCAATTTAAAGATGCTTGGGTTGCAGATAAAGAATTGAATATGGTAGCCTGTCTTACTGAGGTAATGAGTACGGTTGAGTTCAAATGAAACTCTTTGACTATGTAAGTTCAATCAACTTTACTAAGAAAAACCTTATGGTGGATGATGTAACTGAAGCTATATATGAACCTTTTATTATTAATAGGTCATTATCTTACTTTGAAGATACAGTTCTCTTAGCAAATGAAATGAATATCCACCATCATATTGACTCTCGTTTACAATATGATTTCCTTATAAATACAATTAGAAAGAGTAAACGATTTTCTAAATGGGTTAAACCTGATAATACAGAAACAATAACTGCAGTAATGGAATACTATATATATTCCGAAGAGAAAGCAAAAGCAGTACTGCCCCTGTTAGGTGATAATGAAATTATAAGAATAAAGGAAACGGTGAGCAAAGGTGGAATTAGAAAATAATGAAATCGTGGAATGGACACCAGATATTATGCTGGAAGTTCGTCTAAACGAACCAGACGACTTCTTAAAAGTCAAAGAAACACTTACAAGAATTGGTATACCATCTAACCCAAGCAAGGGTAATATACTAAGCCAGTCTTGTCATATACTACATAAACAAGGTAGATATTTTATTGTGCATTTTAAAGAATTATTCATTCTTGATGGCAAACCAAATAATCTACTTCAGAATGATGTACAACGTAGGAATACTATTTCTACATTGTTATCAGATTGGGGTTTAGTTACTATACTAGATGAATCCCTTTCACAAGATAGAGCTCCTCTTAAACAGATAAAGATTATACCTTTTTCTGAAAAGAAGAAATGGACTCTATCACCCAAGTACAATATAGGTAACGTTAGACCCTAAAAGGTTAATGTTCTATATTGGTAATTAAATATTCGCCTGATTGTCAGGGAATATAACAATGTGCTCTAAGGAGGCAAAACTATGCAAAATTTTACTTTTCCAAGATCCCCCAGATATATTGGTTTTGATGAGATGTTCAATGATCTTGAACGTTTAGGTCAACAGTCTGATTCGGGATATCCCCCATATAATATCACTAAAGTGTCTGAGGACAAAACAATAGTTGAACTTGCTGTTGCTGGATTCTCTCTCCCTATGCTTGATATTGAAGTAAAAGATTCTACTCTATGTATTACTGGTAACTCTGACGAAACTAAAAGGAATATTGAATATATCCATAAGGGTATCTCATCCCGCAAGTTTCGTAAGGAATTTAAACTTTCTGAATATACTGTTGTATCTAGAGCTAATCTAATTGATGGTATTCTTTATATTGAGTTAATACTTGAAGTTCCGGAAGAGAAGAAACCTAAACGCATCCCTATTAATAGAGATGGTGATTCCACTACAGCTGAAGAACTACTGTTAGGTTAATATATATAAAGGGTACCTAGAAATAGGTACTCTTTTTTTAAAATAGGTGAATAAATGAAACAAGAAAATATCAAAATAGTACGTCTTTCTTCAGGTGAAGAGTTATTATGTAATTATGAGTCCGCAACTGAAACAATATTCCAACCAGTTATTATCATACCTGCAGCTGAAGGTAAGCTACAGTTTGTACCTTATATGCCTTATGCTGATGTGTCCGAATTGGTAATTGATAATCCTGCGCAGTTTATTATGTTTATTGTAGATCCAATGGAAGAAATGAAAGAGAAGTATCGTGAATTAGTAAAGGAAATTGAAGGTTATAAGGAAAAAGAACCTGCCATTATTACCCCTGACCTTAATATTGTCACTTGACATCTAAGCTGAAATAGTGTATAATATGTATAATTATGATAAAACGGTGATAACCTGTGACAAATTTCTATACTTCAGTAAACAGATTCGGTAATAAATTATTATTAAGAGGGTATGATTCTGGTCATCCTACTAAAGAACGCATTGCGTTTAAACCATCATTATTTGTACCTTTTCACAAGAAATCCTCTAAATGGAAATCACTTAAAGGTGAACCTTTAGAGGAGTTAGTATTTGACTCTATGAGAGAAGCTAAGGAGTTTCTTCAAACTACAGAGTCTATAAATAATCTAAAGATTCACGGCAATGCTAACTACATTGCCCAATTCATTCAACAGAAGTACCCAGGTAAGATACCATTTGCAAGGAATAAGATCAATGTAACTTCAATCGATATTGAGGTTGCATCTGATGATGGTTTCCCTGAGCCTGAGTTTGCTGCACATGAAGTTATATCAATAGCACTCAAATCCTCTATAGATGATACCTATTATGTATGGGGTATGGGGGATTTTGATATATCAACTTCTATTCATACAGAGCTTAAACTAGAATATGTTAAATGTTTAGATGAACTAGATCTACTTCGTAAGTTCATTGGTCATTGGAGTTCACCTAGACATATACCTGATGTTATAACAGGTTGGAATACCAAGTTCTTCGATATGCCTTATCTGGTTAATCGTATAAACAATGTATTATCAGAAACCTATTCTAAACGATTAAGTCCTTGGGGGTTAGTGGATCGTAGAGAAGTTACTATAATGGGTAAGTCCTCTCAGTTCTATGAGATTGTAGGTATACAACAACTTGATTACCTCGATCTATATAAGAAGTTCACTTACTCACAACAAGAATCCTATAAGTTAGATCATATAGCTCATGTCGAGCTGGATGAACGTAAGATATCATATGAAGAGTATGGTACACTTCATTCATTATATAAGAATGATTATCAAAAGTTCATTGATTATAATATTAAAGATGTTGAGTTAATAGAACGGTTTGAAGATAAGATGGGTCTTATTACATTATGTATGACTATAGCTTATAAAGCAGGTGTTAACTACACAGAAGCATTTGGTACAACTGGTATATGGGATACTTTTATCTACCGTACACTAACAGAACAGAAGATTGCTGTACCACCTAAAGAGATTAATGCAAAAGCAGAGTACCCAGGTGGGTATGTTAAAGCACCTATGGTAGGTAAACATAATTGGGTTGTATCATTTGATTTAAACTCACTATATCCACATCTTATTATGCAGTATAATATGAGTCCTGAAACCGTGCTTGATGAGGTAACTCCGGGTATTAATGTAGACTACTGTTTAAACAATAAAGCTGTAGACTGGTGTACTACAGATACATCAATTGCAGCTAATGGCTCTCATTACTCTAAAGAAAAACGTGGAGTTATCCCATCTATTATTGATACCCTCTATTCTGAGAGAAAGGTTATCAAGAATGATATGCTTAAAGCTAAACAGGAGTCTCAGAAGGATAAGTCGTTTAGACTAGTAAAGAAGATATCTAATCTTAATAATCAGCAAATGGCAATTAAGATTTTAATGAACTCTTTATATGGTGCTCTAGGTAATAGGTTCTTTAGATACTATGATCTTAGAGTAGCTGAAGGTATTACACTCTCAGGTCAATTAAGTATTAGGTGGGCTGAGAAAGCAACTAATAGATTTATGAACATGATAGTAGGTACAGAAGATGTAGACTATGTTATAGCTATTGATACAGATTCCCTTTATGTTAACTTTGAACCATTAGTATCTAAGTTTAATATATCTAAAGATAAGGCTGTAGGTCTTATTGATAAGATGTGTGAAGAGCAGTTTGTTCCTATGATGGCTAAATCATATCAAACTCTATCTGATAACATGAATGCTTATGAGAATAAGATGGTAATGGATCGAGAAGTTATTGCTGATATTGGTATATGGACTGCAAAGAAACGTTATATCTTAAACGTACATAACTCAGAGGGTGTACAGTATGATGAACCTCAATTAAAGATAATGGGTATTGAAGCCGTTAAATCTTCTACGCCTGCTATATGTCGTGATGCTCTTAAAGAGTTATTTAAGGTAATAGTAATCAAAGATGAAGTAGATGTACAAGATGCTATAGCCCAATTTAAAGACTACTTCTATTCAAGACCTGCGCATGAAGTGGCATTTCCTAGAGGTGTAACTAATATAACTAAATGGGTTGATCTAGATAAAGAAAACGGTGGATTATATATCAAAGGAACACCTATTCATGTTCGGGGTACTCTAATATATAATAATGCTATTATAATTAATAAGCTAAGAAAGAAGTATACATTAGTTAAGAATGGGGAGAAGATTAAGTTTCTATATCTAAAGACACCTAATCCTGTTAAAGAGAATGTTATATCATTTCCTGATTATCTACCAGAGGAACTTAATATGTCCGAGTATATTGATTATCCATTACAGTTTGAGAAGACATTCCTTGATCCTATTACACCTATCTTAGATGCTATTGGGTGGTCGATAGAACCAAGGGCTTCACTAGAATCATTCTTCTCTTGACATTTAGACTAAACTATAGTATAATATACCTATGAGATATTCATTAACCTTATTTAAGAATCTGTTTGACAATAAGACACACAAGCGAATGGATTTTAATAGCTGGGCTGAGATGGAGGATCTTTTGTATCAGTTATCTCAAAAACCTACAGAAAGTAAAGCTTCATCTTCCCTTATATCACCAGCCATATATAACAAGGGTGGGAAACGGAATAATGATTCTGTACTTTTATGGACTTGGGCTGCATTAGATGTTGATGATCATAAGATAGAATCTTCTGTATTAAAGGAAGAGTTATATAAAAGATTTGGGCATTATTATTATGTTTGTTATTCTACAGCATCATCAAGAATAGATTACCCTAAGTTTAGGTTAGTGTTCCCTTTAGAGTATCCAGTATATGCTAAGAATATTAGACATTTTTGGTTTGCTTTAAATTCGGAATTCTCAGAACTAGGTGACCCACAAACTAAAGATCTGTCTAGAATGTACTATGTACCTGGCCAGTACTTAAATGCTTATAATTTCATATTTACAAATTCTAAAGGTAAGTTCATTAACCCAACTAACCTAATGAAGACAGTAACATATATAGATAAGAATAGATCTTCTAATTTTCTAGATATGTTACCGACTGAAATGCAAGAGCAAGTAATAGAACACCGTAAGTCTAAACTGGTTAATAAGGATAAGTATAATTGGTCATCAATATCCAATTGTCCATTTATTAATAAGAAGATGTTATCTGAGTATTCTGCTATATCGGAAACAGGTTGGTACCATAAGATGTATCAGATGATGGTATCTATAGCCTTTAATGCAATCCGTAAAGAATACCCAATAACAGCAGAAGAAATAGAAGTATTAATGAGAGAGTTAGATTCACGAACAGGGTCGTGGTATGTAAAGCGACCTATATTAAAAGAGGCAAATTCCGCATTAAACTATGCGTATAAAACACATACAGAGAGGTTATAACTATGTACGAATACAAAGCTAAATTAATTAGAGTAGTTGATGGTGATACTATTGATGCTGAAATTGATTTAGGATTTAAGATTTATATTAAGGAACGGATACGATTTGCAGGGATTGATACACCGGAATCAAGGACTAGACATAAACATGAAAAGTCATGGGGACTAGCTGCTAAATGTCGTGTTAAAGATCTTTTAGAGTATGAAGATGCAGAATTTACTTTAACTACTGAACTTCAAAAGAAAGGTAAGTTTGGACGTATTTTAGGATCTGTTATACTTGCTGATGGCACTTCACTATCTGAGATATTATTAGATGAGAAGTTGGCAATTCCTTATGAAGGTGGTAATAAAGATGAGTCTCGTATAAAATATGGTGTTAAAGAATTATGGGAAATGAACTTTTATAGTACAGGACCTGGATGGTTGGATAAACAAAGTAAGGAGTAGTAGATAATGAGTTTAATGGAAAAATTGAGAAAGAATTCTAAGATAAAAGGAACTGATATATTGTCAGATTCTATGTTATTTAAGAATACAGATATGGTTACAACAGATGTACCAATGATGAATGTAGCATTATCAGGTGATATTGATGGTGGGTTATCTGCTGGTCTTACAGTATTAGCAGGACCTTCTAAGCATTTCAAAACATCATTTGCCTTAAAGATAGCAGCTGCGTATCTAAAGAAGTTTGATGATGCTATTTTATTGTTTTATGATTCAGAGTTTGGATCACCACAAGAATACTTTGAGCAGTTTGATATTGATACATCTAGAGTTTTACATACACCTATTACAGATGTAGAGGAACTCAAGTTTGATCTAGTATCACAGCTTGAAGAAGTTGAACGTAAAGAAAAAGTTGTTATTATTATTGATTCAATTGGTAATCTGGCATCTAAGAAAGAATTAGAAGATGCTAAATCAGGTAAATCCGTCGCTGATATGTCACGTGCTAAAGCACTTAAAGGATTGTTTAGAATGATTACACCATATCTAACAATGCGTGATATACCAATGATGGCTGTTAATCATACATATAAAGAGATTGGGTTATTCCCTAAAGATGTAGTATCAGGTGGTACAGGGATCTACTATTCCGCAGATAATATATGGATTGTAGGTCGTAGACAAAACAAAGCAGGCACAGGGGAGATAGAAGGTTATGACTTTATTATCAATATTGAAAAATCAAGATTTCTTAGAGAGAAGTCAAAGATTCCTATTAAAGTTGAATTTAATGGAGGTATTTCAGAATACTCTGGATTATTGGATATTGCTCTCGCTTCTGGTGATATTGTAAAACCAAGCAATGGGTGGTACCAAAGAGTAGATAAAGAAACAGGAGAGCTTATTGGTTCTAAAATGCGTGAGAAACAGACAAGAGAGAAGGACCTTTGGGAATCCATTTTTAAAGATACAGACTTTAAAGAGTTTGTAAAGAAATCATACAAGTTGGGATATGCAGATAATATCTCTGAGATAGACTTGACAATAGATGAGGAATAGTGTATAATGGACATCAATACAGAAGAAGATTATCAATCTGACGACTATATGGGAATTTCTATAACAAAGGATGATTATACCTTTGTAGAGTCTGTAGATCAAGAGCAGTGGACTATTAGAATAAAAACAGGTGAATTTAGAAATACGTTTTATCAGTATGGTAAAATTAAGGTTCATGAATCTGATGATAAGGACCCTATACTTAAATTCTCTTATAAGATATTAGAATCCGATGGTGATATAGAATCCGTATCCGCTGACAGAAAGTTTCTTGATTACATTTCTGCCATTCTAAAACATATACTAGAGGATAGTTTACTTAATGATCCAAACAACGATACTAAAGAACTTAATACAAAATGATGAGTATACTAGACAGGTTATCCCATTTCTTAAAAATGAATATTTCGATTCTTCCCATCAATCTCTTTTTAAGCTGGTAACTGAATTTGTTAATAAATACAATTCACTACCTACTAAAGAAGCATTTGTTATCGAACTTGAGAATTATTCTGAAGAGATATCAGATGTAGGGGAATTTACAGGTATCTTAGAATCAGTATTTCAACCATTAGATACTGAAACTGATAAGAAATGGCTACTAGACACTACGGAGAAGTGGTGTCAGGATAGGGCTATTCATATTGCCATTATGGACTCTATAGGAATCATAGATGGGCAGAGTAAGGAGTTAACTAAAAATGCAATACCTGACATATTGTCTGACGCACTTGCCGTTTCCTTTGATAGGAATATTGGTCATGACTATCTCGATGCTTCTGCTAGTAGGTATGATTTCTATAATAGAGTCGAGAAGCGTGTACCATTTGATCTCGACTATTTTAACCAAATTACAAAAGGTGGTCTTCCGAATAAAACATTAAATATCTGTATGGCTGGGACTGGTGTAGGTAAATCCTTATTCATGTGCCATGTAGCTGGTGGGGCCCTAATGCAGAATAAGAACGTTCTTTATATTACTATGGAGATGGCTGAGGAACGTATAGCTGAACGAATTGATGCCAATCTTATGAATGTATCATTAAATGATATTGAATCTATAGGGCAAAAGACCTTTATAAATAAAGTAAAGAAGATATCAGCGAAGACTACTGGTAAGTTAATTGTTAAGGAGTATCCTACAGCGTCAGCTCATGTAGGTCATTTCAGAGCTCTCCTTAATGAACTAAAGTTAAAGAAGAACTTTATACCAGATATTATCTTTATTGATTATCTTAATATATGTGCATCAAGTCGAATTAAAGGGTTAGGAGGTTCTGTTAATACCTATTCTTATATTAAATCAATTGCAGAAGAACTGAGAGGTTTAGCTGTAGAATTTGATGTACCTATTCTCTCCGCAACACAAACAACAAGATCAGGGTTTTCTAACTCAGATGTAGGTCTTGAAGACACCTCTGAGTCATTTGGACTCCCAGCAACAGCAGACATGATGTTTGCACTAATATCAACAGAAGAACTAGCTAATCTAAATCAGTTAATGGTTAAACAATTAAAGAATCGTTATGCCGATATAGGTACTAATAAACGATTTGTTATAGGAGTTGATAGACCTAAGATGAGACTTTATGATGTTGAAGACTCTGCACAAACACTAATAAAGGTAGATCAGGGAACCTCAAATCCTCATGTACCTACACAAAAGAAAATAGATACTTCAGGGTTTACGTTTTAATTATAATGAAAAGGATATAAAATGAAAGCAGAATATATTGATCACATGGGTGATGATATCTCAGTTGTTAACTCAGCTAGAGTATCATTTAATAAAACTTCTGAAGGTGTAGGAGTAGATAATTATGTCGATGAGCAAGATGAAAATGGAATATGTACGTTATCTGCATTTGTTCCTATCTTGAAAGAAAATGATAAGAAACTAATTGGATTTCTTGCAGAGCATGATCATTTCACACCCTTTACACATGCTACTGTTACTATGAGAGAAACAGTACCTATCTTTGTAGCACGTCAGCGATTTAAGCATGTTATAGGGTTCACTTATAATGAAGTATCAAGAAGATATGTATCAGATGCTCCTAAGTTCCATGCTCCTAAGAATTGGAGGTATAGACCTGAATCTGTTAAACAAGGATCTTCTGATACTGAGTTTGTTGAAACATTAAAGAATAATGTGGATTATCTATGGAATCTTAAATCCTCCAATTCTATTACAGACAATTATCACACATATCTCATTAAGGCAGAGCAATTATATACTGAACTGCTAGAATCTGGTGTATGTCCAGAACAAGCACGTATGGTTCTACCTCAGTCTATGTTAACTGAATATTATGTAACAGGCTCATTAATGGCGTGGGCAAGAGCATATAATTTAAGGAAGAGTCCTACTGCACAGTTAGAGATTCGTGAGTTAGCTAAACAATGGGATAGGGTAATGTCAAAACTATATCCTATATCATGGGAGGCTCTAACAAAAAATAAATGAAATGAGTTCTTGACATTAAGTAAGGAGAATGTTATAATATGTTATAAGAGTTAGAAAAGGAGGTAGAAATGCCAAATACATATCTTGTAATTGAGGATATTCTTAAGAAATGGGACGTAAAGGAGGATATTGGGGTCCCAGAGTACAACAAAAAAGCTGTAGAACAACATAAAAAGGATAATGATATCTTTGAACTGTTCTATGGATATATTGCATTTAAAGCAACACCAAGTAACAGAGGAGTTTGATTATGAGTAAAATGATAGAAAAGTTAGATAATGATTGGATTGAGTGTAAGAACATTTTTGTAAGATATAGGAATACAAAGCTTCCATGGGTTAGGATACCTAAACCTACTGAAGAGGGTATGGAAACATACTCTACTCTTAAATGGGACTTAGAGGTGTATGAATACTACACAATAAATTAATGTACTACTACGAGGATAATATATGCATCAGAAAGACATAATTGCGGATTGGACTTCAAAGAAATGGCATTCTAGACATAACTGGCATACAGGAACCGGTCGGTTTATCAAACGACTATTAAACAAAAAAAGTCGGAGAGAATGTAAGAAAAACCTTGACAATTACGATATAATGTAGTATACTTACAGTATGATAATTAATTTAATAGATAAAGAAATTACATTCGACCCTGTATTAACATTCCAATGGTTTTTTAGTATGGGGACTTATCTTATAACAACTGCTTCAATAGGAGGATAGTATGGAAATGAAAGTTAATGATTGGATTCAAGCGTTTGATTTTGAACCAATACCTAATAGACCTGATGCTTATGTAGCTGGTATTATTACTGAAGTAAAAGAAAATACTTATGTTATTAATGTTGTTAAAGACACTATGTTTCCTGAAGGTTCTAGAACTATAGTAGAAGCTCCTAAACAAGATAAAATGATATGGGATTTCAAAGATAGGATTCGTGAGTGGCCTGTACAGGATGCATGCGGTACGGTTGTTAATGACCCTAATGATATAATGACTACTGGATATAATGATGAAATATAGAAATGATGTAAAGTTTTGGGTGTTCAATATGTTTGTACCTTTTCTACTTGGGTTTGTGTTAATGGCAGCTCTTCTATTTCCGAGACCTGCATGTGCATCACATCCCCATCCAGAGGTAGAACCTACAAAGCTCAATATAAAGAAATCCTTTGTATCCTTATTATCAACCATGGAGGATGGTTTAAGGACTAATAAGATTGATGAGAAGCGACTTCGTCTCGATTTTGCTGATATTTTAAAAGAAGTTAGATCTAATATAGAGAGAAACGATTAAGTATAAATAAGTATTATTAATTTGTAGAATATAGTATTATGCTTAATTTTAAGATTTTTATGAAAGAAGCTAAAAATACCCATATGACTCACATTGAGGATCTAGTCCTTGATGGTGGAGTAAAGGGTACAAGAGCTGCTATCAATGCCCTTAGATCTCTAAGAGATATGCTTTCCGGAAACAATTCTGGTTCTCATTCTGTTACTGTTAAATGGGACGGAGCTCCTGCAGTATTCGCTGGTATTGACCCATCAGATGGAAAATTCTTTGTCGCTAAGAAAGGTATCTTTAACAAGAATCCTAAAGTATATAAATCCTATAATGATATAGAAGCAGATACATCGGGTGATTTATCAGCTAAGCTAAAGATAGCTTATACTGAATTAAAGAAGTTAGGAATTAAAGGTGTTATACAAGGTGACATTATGTTCACTTCTGCAGATCTCAAAGAAGAGACTATAGACTCTGAGAAGTATATAACATTCCACCCTAATACAATTGTATATGCTATACCTAAAAAGCAAGCTACTGATGTACTAAATGCTAAGATAGGTGTTGTGTGGCATACATCTTATACTGGTTCTACATTCGAATCAATGAAAGCATCGTTTGGTGTTGATATTAATTCTCTAAAGAAAGTAAAGTCTGTATGGTCTAAATCTGCAGATCTACCTAATCTAACAGGAGTAGCTACATTTTCTAAGAAAGATACGGCTACGGTTACAGAGTTCTTGTCTAATGCAGGTACTATATTTCGCCAAATATCAGCAACTATACTAAAAGAAGTATCTGAAAATGAAGAGATTAATAGAGCTATAAACACCTTTAATAATACAAAGGTACGTCAAGCGGAGAAAATAATCGACGCGGATAAACATGTTAAAGAACTCATGTTATGGATACAAAACAAATACCAAAAAGATATAGATAAGTTAAAGTCCGATAAGGGTAAGAGTAGAAAGTCCGATCAACGAGATGAAGTTATGAAATTCTTTTCACCTGCTAATAAGAAAGGTTTAACTCTAATGTTCGATCTTCAGAATGAACTTGTAGCCGCTAAAGAAATGCTAATAGCGAAGTTGTCACAAGTGCAGGATACTAAGACTTTTGTTAAAACTTCAAAAGGGTTTAAGGTAACAGGTGCTGAAGGTTATGTTGCTATTGATAACTTAACTGGTGGTGCTGTTAAATTAGTTGACAGAATGGAATTTTCTACTAATAATTTTTCAACCTCCATAATTAAAGGTTGGCAGAAGTAATCTTATAAATAATACTAATGACCTAATAAACAGACAACTTTGGAGTACTATGAAAACGTTAAAAACTATATTAAAAGAGATTGATTTTGATATGGCATCTGAATCATTAAGTGTTAAAGGTGCTCGTGCTATTTCACTATCAATGAAACGTAGAGCTCCTATGATGGCGCGAAAACGAAAGATCGCTATGGGAAAGAAAGCTTCTCAATCAGCTGTACAGTCTAGGGCTAGAAAAATAGCACTAAACACAATCAGAGCTCAGATGAAGGGTGGACAAGCATCTACAGGAAAAACAAACAAAGCTGAAAGAGATAAGTTCGCTAAGTATATTAAAAATAAGCAAGGTCTAATTAACTCATTAGTCCGTAAGAATCTTAAAACTGTACGAAAAGCTGAAGCACAACGTTTAGCTGGAAAATAGAGATCTATAATGATACTATCGTTTAAAGAGTATATAGTAGAAGCTACAGATGAGACAGCCATCTTTACTTTTGGGAGGTTTAATCCTCCTACTACAGGACATGAGAAGTTATGTAATAAGGTAGGACAAGTTGCTGGGTCTTCTAAATATTTTATATATGCTTCCCAATCATTTGATGCTAAGAAGAACCCATTAGAATATACTGCTAAGATCAAATGGATGCGTAAAATGTATCCTAAGCATGCTAGATCTATTATTCTGGATAAGAAGATTAAAAATGTATTTGATATTGCTGTTTCCCTTTATAATAAAGGTTATCGTAAAGTAACAATGGTAGTAGGTTCTGATAGAATACCAGAGTTTAAGGCCCTCTTATCAAAATATAACGGTAAGGAAGCTAGACATGGATTCTATGACTTCTCTACAATATCCGTAGTATCTGCAGGTGAAAGAGATCCTGATGCTGAAGGTGTTGAAGGTATGTCTGCATCTAAAATGAGAGCTGCAGCAGTGTCTAATAACTTTGATCAGTTTCAATTGGGTATACCTAAAGGATTTAAAGATGCTCAAAAGTTATTTAATGATGTACGAAAGGGTATGGGATTATCTGAATCTAAAAAGTTTAGACGCAATATTACGTTTAAACCAGATCCAGAACGTGATGCTTATATAACAGGCTCTTTATATAATGTAGGAGATAATGTAGCAATGAAGAATGTCACAGAAGATGGCAATATAACACTACTAGGTCCTAATTATGTTATAGTTGAGGGTAATGTCTCCTCGAGGAAATACCGTAAATGGATACCAGATATAAGGATAATTTTAAATGACTAATAGCGGTACATGCCCAGACTATAGACGATTGGATAGAATAGAAGAAAAGATAGATAAAGTGGCTGACCTACTAATTGCGTTCGCTCGTACTGAAGAAAAGGTTATAGGGCTGGAAGAAGATAAAAGAGATGTAATGAAGTCTATTGATGAAATAGAAGATAGAATAGTAGCACTTGAGAAATGTGTAGGTTTAAATACAAGAACTGTTGATTCAGTACATAAATTAATTTGGGTTGCGATGACTGCGATTATAACAGCTGTTCTTACTTATATACTAGCGTGGTCACCATGATAACTATATTCCCCCTTTTCCGCATCACTAAGTAATATTATACACTATATTAAAGGAAATGTCAAGCACTAATTATCATGATTATAAATGAAGAGAACTTAATATTATATGCAGCTAAACATTATGAAAATTATCATTCTAATAACACAGATGATTTTTATTCAGACTTAAAACGAACAAAGTATATAAAGACTCTGTTTCGTAGATACTATGAGAATGATGATCTTCAAGAGAGATTGATATTAAATCATATTATAATATTCTGTAATGTGTTTGGTGTAGAATGTGGGACTAATATACTATTCTATAAGATAGATAAAAAGTATTATCCTGTATTAAAATCGTTTCTATTATTCTTAAAGTATATAACAGAAACAACTAAAATAGAAACACCACTAGACCCATTTGTGGTTAATAAACTAAGAAAGATTTAAAGGATACTTGGATGAGCCAAACAATAGATATTATATACACATACCGATTCTTAAAGATACTTACTACTCCATGGGATGAAATGGATGCATTTAAAGAAGGTATTATAGATGAAAAAGGTAGACAGTTAAAGAAGTTAAGAGAACTTAACACAATGGATGAGAAGGATGCTTATACCTATTTCCATCGTATGGTATTCAATCTTAAACGTTTACTTAATAAGTTACCTGGTGGTGAATCTAAAATAGCATCTTATGCATCTGCATTATTCCTTATTAAAGAAGATAAGAATATAACACCTCTTGAGGCATATGATTACTTAATAGAAGAAGTAGTTACTGCTAATTCTGTAGGATCTGGTAATATTGATTTCACTCCAGCTAAAAAGAAGAAGAAAGTTCAGAAACGTGACACTTATAAAGAGTTCTCTGTTCCATCTGAAGTATTTCGTAAGTTTGATACAGGACGTAATAAGTTTGAGCGTTGGTCAAAGTATCTTAATCTTCAAGATGAGAATCAACATGAACTATATACATACGCTAAACGTAATCCTAAAAACACAGTAATTCTTAGAGATGCAACAACTGGTGCTTTAAGATCTATTCGTAGAAGATCATCTAACGGACATTAGAAAATAACACTTGACATTACCTCTACATTATAGTATAATATACATATGAAAAAATATAAAGAACAGAAAGATGAATGGGGCTTGGAAGATACTAACTTCAAACCGAAACGTAAAAATAAGAATTCCCAGAAAATCAAAAGAACTAAACCCAGAAAATCTAAATCTTGGGAGCAGTAACACGAAGTAAACTAAGTTGTAAGTATATATAACTATATCATTAATATATAATTAGGAGTTTTA
>Ga0209667_1000527_pt1 | contig 32527 bp, 28 predicted proteins | sample SaaInlV_165m_DNA_2_FD_184682 | JGI IMG/M metagenome (GOLD analysis project Ga0209667, IMG submission 184682) | Marine microbial communities from expanding oxygen minimum zones in the Saanich Inlet - Saanich Inlet SI037_S3LV_125m_DNA (SPAdes)... | ecosystem: Environmental > Aquatic > Marine >... | reverse complement strand
ACTTCGATGGGGGTCGCTGGTCGAAGGGCGTGCCCTTGCTGGCGGCGACGGTCGAAGGAGTTCGCTGGAACCGAACGAGTCGCAGCGAGGACGCGACCGAGTGGATCGGCTCCCGCTGGATCGATTCTTCCCCGTAGCCATCCTCCTCCGTAGTGCTGGTGCGGATCATTTTTTTGGATGTCCAGCTGCAGTAATCTTCTGGATCACCGACTGCACATGTCCAATTCTCGATTTTACTGTCTTAATATCGGAACGTGCCGCCACGGCGGCAGCCGAGAGTAATCATAATATATTGTAATACATGAAGTTACAGCGGCCGCCTGAGGTTGGTGAGTCGGCCATGGCGGGCACTATTTATCTGTTCTAAACTGAGACTGTCGACTGGTTTGATCGATTTCTTTTCGCGTGTGGTTCGTGCCGTGGTTCGTGCCGTGGTTCGTGTCCCAGGTGGATTTTTACGAAGTGCCCGCCATATCATTTCGAAGAAATTGGAAGGATCGTTCTCGACGACGTTGACGGTTCAACGGTGAGCCGCCGGAAATCACTCACCCAAAGAACATTAGACCCATTTTTGGGGTCACGATTCAAAACATCGATTTCCAAGAGAGTAGTAATCATGAGCAACTGGGAACCAGAAGAAGTAGCAGACGCGGACCTGGAAGGTATCGCCGGAGGAGCCGGAAAAGGAGCGACGAAGAAAGATCCAGTGAAAAAGGGCGATAGTATGTCCGGTGGTGATGCCAAGGGCCCGACTGACACAGAAATTAAGGGCATGGACGCAAACAAGGGGCAAAAGAGCAAATTCAGCGGCGGTAAATAGTAGTTACTGTGACTTGCCCGGATCGAGCATGATGGGTTCTTCAGTTCTGCTGTGTGGACCTTGGTGCTGGTCGACTGACCGTTTTCGCTCCCTCGGAGCGGAAACGGTCGGTTTTATTATATCGGGAGCATTCTTTGCTGGTTGATGGATCAATTCGTCACGGCGCAAACTCGACGGAGTAGTGAGGTGTGCGGTTGAGAAATTCCCTCATCATCCTTGGAGTTCTCGAGGATCAAGATATCGAGTGGTTCGTGCGGGTCGGGCAGACGACGGCTCTTGCTGAAGGGGAGATCCTCATCGAGGAGGGGATTCACATCGAATCCCTGTGGTTCGTACTCGATGGCGCACTGACGGTGACCACCGTCCACGATACCAGCAAGGTGCTCGGTACCGTCTATCCCGGGGAGATCGTCGGGGAGGTGTCGTTGCTCGATTCGAGGCCTCCAGCAGTCACTCTCATCGCTGCGGAATCGACGACGGTACTGCAGATCTCTCGATCCGAGTTGAAGACGAAACTCAGCAACGATACCGGCTTCGCCAGTCGCTTTTATCGGGCCGTCGGAATCGTCCTGGCACAACGATTGATCCATCTCACTCACACGACCCTGACAGTCAGCACCATTGGCAAGGTCGGTTCGGCCAACCCGGGTGAGGTGGAGGGCAGTTCGGTGGTGGATCCGGAGGTTCTCGAGGCGATGTCGCTGGCGAGCCGACGTTTCGAGTACTTGCTCGAGCGAGCGACCAGGAACTGAGGAACAGTTCTCAAAGAATTTGACGAGGAGGTCGTCTTGTCCGCCGAAAAGCCGTCACTGTTTCAAAAAAAGGCACTCGAACACATCTCCACACCGGAGCAGTTGGATACGATGTTGCAGGTTCTTCCGAGGAGGAACTGGCTGCCTTTGCTGGTACTGGGTCTCGGGTTCCTGTGCTTCGGATTCTGGTGTGTCTTCGGCCAGATTCCGGTCAATGTCAACGCCAACGGTATCATGGTCTTTCCCGGACGGATCGTGCCGCTCCAGAGTCACTCCCAGGGGCAACTCCTGCAACTCGATGTCGAGGTGGGAGACGAGGTCACCAAGGGACAACTTCTCGGTGAGGTTTACCAGCCGGAACTGGTCGAGCAACTCGCCGTGGAGAAGGAACTCCTCGAGGAGTTGGAGACCAAGATTTCCATCATCGATCCGCTTCGTAAGTTCACTCTCGCCACCGAGAAGCAGTTCATCGAGGCGAAGCGGACCTGGTATCAGAGTCAGATCGAGTCGAGTATTTCGATGGCCAGTGCTCACCAGGCAGAGAGTGATCGCTACCTGGCGGGCCAGTCGCAGCAACTGACGGTGGTCCAGTCAGATCTGAAAGTTCTCGGTCAGTTTCTCAGCAAGAAACTGACTGATTTCGAGGGGCTGACCCAGGAAAAAATCTTCGCTGCCTACGATCAGGAACTGATCGACACTCGACAGGAACTCCTCAATAACAAGGTGTCCATCTCTGAACTCCAGTTGAAACAGCAGGAGCTCGAGTTTCAGAGGTTGAAGTTCCTGACAGAACATCAAGGCCGCCTCGACGCAATCGAGGAACTGCAGAGAAAACTGGAAGAACTGGCAGTCCAGCTGGCCAGGCTGGACCAGGCGGAGTTGACTGCCGAAACCAAGAACCGTCTCGAGTTGACCGAAGCGAAAGGTCGTGTGCAGAGGTTGACGAGGAATCTCAACCACCAGTCGACCATCACCTCGCCGAGGACTGGGAAAATCCTCGAGTTGACCGTATCTGCCGGACAGATACTCACGCAGGGGTTGAGAATCGGAGTGATCGAGAGTTCAGGAGATTCAGACGGGCTCATCGCCGTGGCGTATTTCCCGGCCAAGGATGGCAAGAAGATCCATTCTGGAATGAAGATTCGCATCACCCCGACCACCATCAAACGCGAACGCTACGGCAGCATCCTCGGTGAGATTACCAGCGTATCGTCGGTCCCTCGTTCTACCGATTCGATTGCCGCCATCGTGGGCAACCGGGAACTGGCGATGAGCCTGGGGACCGGAGGGTCGATGATCGAGGTTCGTAGCCGGCTGCGTCTGGATGATGAAGCTGACAGTGGGTACCAGTGGTCTTCGGGAAAGGGTCCGGACATCGCAATCACCTCGGGCATGACGGTGACAGTCGATGCGACCATCGAGAACCGGCAACCGATCACCTTCTTGTTGCCATTTCTCAGGGAAATGGGCGGTAACTAGAAATCATGGCCATCGGTCCAGGAAAAAGGGTGAAGACACCGACCGTCCTCCAACTGGAGGCCGTGGAATGTGGTGCTGCATCTCTTGCGATGATCCTCGGCTATCATGGCAGGATCGAACCGCTCGCCAAGTTGCGTCAGAATTGCGGAGTCTCTCGCGATGGCAGCAAGGCTGCCAATATCCTGCGTGCCGCACGACGATATGGTCTTGAAGCCAACGGGATCAAGGCCAGCGTCGATGCCCTGCGAAATCTGCAGATGCCCTGCATTCTCTTCTGGGAGTTCAACCATTTTGTCGTGCTGGAAGGTTTCAAGAAGGACAGGGTGTACATCAACGACCCTGCGATGGGACACAGGGTCATTTCGATCGGTGACTTCGAACGTAGTTTTACCGGAGTCGCGCTGGCGATGCAGCCAGGGGATCAGTTCGAGAAGGGCGGCAAGAAGCCGAGCTTGATCGGGGCTGTGGCGGAAAGGCTCGCCGGGTCTGCTCTTCCCGTTGTGTTCTGCATCTTCGTGGGCTTCTTGATGGTGATTCCGGGGATCATGTTCCCGGTACTGCTGCAGGTTTTTCTCGATGAGATCATCCTGGAGGGGAGAGTGGACTGGGCTCGCCCCGTCATGATGGCGATGTTCGCAGCCATCCTTCTGGGACTGGCTCTCAGGTACTTGCAGATGAACTCACTTCGCCGACTTCGATTGAACCTGACGATCAAGTTGTCGAGTCAGTTCCTCTGGCATCTCTTGCAACTTCCCAATGAGTTCTATGTCCAGAGATTTGCAGGAGAGGTTGCCAGTCGAAGTCGATTGAATGAAGAACTCGCCAGCGACATCTCGGGGCGCTTGGCACAGACCGCCATCGATGTGGTGATGGCCGGTCTCTATCTGACGGTGATGCTTTACTACGATGTGTTACTGACCTGCGTGGGGCTGTGCGTGGCACTTCTGAACTTCATCCTGTTGCGCTGGATTTCTGCCAGCCGCATCGAGGCTTCGATGCGTGTGCTCCAGGAGTTCGGAAAGGCCGAGGGTACGGCGATGGCCGGGCTCAAGGGGATGGAAACGATCAAGGCGAGCGGCCTGGAATCTGGCTTCTACGAGAAGTGGTCTGGCTATTACTCCAAGGCGATCAACGCCCAGCAAAATCTGCAGGTCTCCAATGTGTTGTTGTCGACGATGCCTACCTTGCTCAGCGCACTGGCAACGGTACTGGTGATCATCGTCGGGGGATTCCGTGTCATCGATGGCTTCATGACCATCGGTATGCTGGTCGCCTTCCAGTCCTTGATGGGTAGTTTTCTCGGGCCGGTGGAAAACCTGCTCGACCTCGGCACGGTATCCCAGGAGATGCGGGGCGATCTCGACCGCATCGACGATGTGCTGAAGTACCCCTTCGAGAGAGCGGCCCTCGAGATGGCCGACTCGGATGAGCAGGAGGGCGAGAAGGTGTTCCTGTCGGGAGACATCCGGCTGGAGAATGTTTCCTTTGGTTACAATCCGCTGGAGCCTCCGATGCTGGAGGATATGAACATGCACATCAAACCGGGGGACCGAGTGGCGCTGGTCGGTGGAAGTGGCTCCGGCAAATCGACGCTGGCCAAGTTGATCTCTGGAGAACTGGTTCCGTGGAGCGGCGAGATCTATTTCGATGGGGTCCCCCTCTCCGAGTTGCCGAGGAATCAGTTCGTCAATTCCTTCTCCTTCATCAGCCAGGAGATCCTCCTCTTCAGTGGTACCGTTCGAGACAACCTCACCCTGTGGGATTCCACGGTGCCTGAATCAGATTTGCACCAGGCATGTGAAGATGCTGCGATCCTCGAGACCATCACCGCCCTCCCCGGCGGCTTCGATGCGGAACTGATCGAAGGCGGCAATAACCTCAGCGGAGGGCAACGACAGCGACTGGAAATCGCCAGGACCCTGGTGCCCAACCCGACCATCCTGATCCTCGACGAGGCGACGAGTGCTCTCGATACCGAGACAGAAAGAGTGGTACTCGATCGGATGAGGATGCGAGGCTGCTCCTCCATCTTCGTCTCTCATCGATTGAGCACCATCCGGGATTGCACCGAGATCATCGTTCTGGAACACGGAAAAGTCGTTGATCGTGGAAACCACGATCAACTGTGGAGCGCAGCAGGTGCTTACGCAAATCTCCTGAAACTGGACGATGAGTTCAAGGAGACCAGCGCATGATGAATATTGAACCGCAACTGCTCGAGCAGAATGGAACGGTTCGCCTCGTCTCGGGGCATCTATCGCTGCTGCTCAATGATCCCGATCTGGTCTGGGTCGTCATCGATGGGCAGGGAGAACTGGTGGCCACCGACGTGGTGGCTTCTCATGCCACCGGACGTCGTCGCCTCATCCGGGATATCAGTGCTGGAGATTTCCTCTTCTCGATCCCTGCAGAACGGAGTGAGAATACTCACTCTGCCATGGTGCTTTCGACCGAATCAATGCGAGTTCTCGAGTTGCCGAGAGAACGGCTCGAGTTCGCAGCGCAATCGCTCGGTTCCTCTGCGGTCGAGGTGATCCAGGCCTGGGCAACGCAGGTCTATCCTCTGCTCGATCCCGAGCCGGTGCCCTCCTCCTGCGAGAGATGGGTCGAGGGAGAGAGTCGTGTGATCTCCATCGGGCACAGGGTCGCTCCGCCGGCCGATCGAGAAGGATGGATTCGTATCGCTCGTGGGAAGGGTCTGCTGGCGGGGAAACATGACATCTCCTTCGAGGATGATGTGGTACTGGCTCCTGCTGGGTGCTGGATCGAAGCGAGCGAGGAGATGGAATTCGAGGTACTCGAACGAACTGAAGTTCCCGTTCCAACCGCATCGTCTGCGTTGCTACGACTGCACCGTTGCATCCAGGAGGTCAGGTCCGTATCCAGGTCTCGTGAAGGGGATCATAACCTCGAGCGTGTGAAACGAAGAAAGATCATCGAGGGGAAGAGATCAGAACAAGCGCTCTCGCAACTGGCTTCGGTGTTGAATCCGCAGGAGACCCAGTCGATCCGTGGAGAAGATCTCTTTTCCGTCATGAAACTGGTCGGAGCCGAGAAGGGGATCGAGATCTTGCCGATCGCCGATTCCACCGATATGGAGTCGCTGAGCGATCCAGCCGAGGCGATCACCAGAGCTTCGAGGATTCAGCAGAGGCGCGTCGTCTTCCGCGGAAAGTGGTGGACTCGTGACGTCGGCCCACTGGTCGGATATCTCGAGCAGGATGGAAGGCCGGTAGCGATCTTGCAGGATCGCAGGGGCCACTACATGATCTACGATCCACGGGATGACTCGCGAACGATCGTGACCGAATCCACCTCTCGGTTACTCGAGAAGGATGCCCTGGTGTTGATCCGATCCCTCGACGAAAATGAGAAGAGTCCCTTCGGCCTGGTGAAGTTCTGTCTTCATAACAAGTTCGCCGATGTGACCTCGTTCTTCTTCGCCGCGATGCTCCTCACGGTGATGGGGATGCTGATTCCGCAGGCGATGGCCATCATGCTGGATACCGCGATCCCCGACTCGAACCCGAGACTGTTGATGGAACTGGGCGCAGCGCTGATTGGCGTTACGATCGGGATGACCCTGCTGAGGGTGTTCCAGGCCTTCGTCAGCATCCGATTGTCGGTGATCACCGACTTCGATGCTCAATCCGCCATCTGGGATCGATTGTTGCGACTCAAGGTGTCCTTTTTCTCCAAGTACTCCACCGGGGACCTGTTGCAACGTGTCTCCGCCGCTCACGCCATCAGCCAGGAGTTCAGCGGTTCGACCTTGTTGACCCTGATGACATCGTTCATGGCACTGCTCAACGTGGTACTGCTCTTCTACTACAACTCGACCCTGGCATTCGTGGCCATCGTCATCGCCACTCTGGTGGCAGTGGTCACCATGATCGGGGGGGTACTGATTCGCAGATATGCGAAGAAGTTGATGGAGCAGGAGGGTGAACTGCTCGGTTTCGAAGTCCAACTCATCAGTGCCGTGAGCAAACTGCGAGTTGCCGGTGCAGAACGGCGGGCATTTGCCTTGTGGATGGAGCGGGTCGCGAAGCAATTGAGCCTCTCCAACAGCGTCCAGAGGATCGTCGATGGTCTTGGGCTCTTCAACATGGCGATCCCGACGCTGAGTACATTGATCCTGTTCATGTTGGCGATTCCGTTGGTCACCGGGCAAGATCCGGGTCAGTCACCGATGACCATCGGTGTGTTCCTCGCGTTCAATACCGCCCTCGGGATCTTCCTCGCCGGTGCACTGACCTTGAGTGCTACCGTCGTGGGTTTCCTCGATACCACGGTACTCGCTGAACGGATGAAGCCTCTGATGACCGCTGAGATGGAAACGGTTACCGCCAGCGTCGATCCAGGGAAGTTGAAGGGAGAGGTCGAACTCTCACGGATCCACTTCCGCTATTCACCAGAGGGTCCCAAGGTGCTGGAAGATGTCACGATTCATGCCAGGCCAGGTGAGATGATCGCCTTGACCGGAACCTCGGGGTGCGGCAAGTCGACTCTGTTGCGGCTGATGCTCGGATTCGAGAGTCCCGAAAGCGGTGAGGTTCGCTTCGATGGTCAGGATGTCGATTCGATCGATGCCACCGCCGTCCGCAGGCAACTGGGAGTGGTGCTCCAATCGGGGCATCTCGGTGCTGGATCGATATTCGAGAACATCACGGTGGGCTCGGTCTATTCGATGGAGCAGGCGTGGGAGGCCGCTGAAGAGGCGGGCATCGCAGATGATATCCGCATGATGCCGATGCAGATGCATACGGTGGTCAGCGAGGGGGGCAGTAATCTTTCAGGTGGCCAGCGACAGCGCATTCTCATCTGCCGCGCGCTGATTCGAAGGCCGAAGATCCTGTTCCTCGACGAGGCTACCAGCGCTCTCGATAACAAGGCCCAGAAGATCGTCAACGACAGCCTCAATCGAAGGCGCGTCACGCGCATCGTGATCGCCCATCGACTCAGTTCGATTCGTGCTGCCGATTGCATCTATGTGCTCGATCGAGGCCGCGTGGTCGAGCAGGGGACTTACAGCGAGTTGGTCGCAGCAAAAGGCACATTTTCCGGACTGGTCGCACGACAGACCACATAGCGGCCACCGGGGTCGTCATCATCTCGGTGCCGCAGGGCGGCCGAAAGATTCTCACAAGACCAGCAGAATAGTGCGGCATCCGATGAAGAGTTCCTTATCGAGGATCTCGAAGGCCCGCAATCCAGCAGTTGGTTGAGCGGCCGCCGGGATATGAAACAGGTAATGGGTTTCTGTCACTCCTTTCGAAATGGATGAGAACGAGTTACTGGAGACATTGAGATGGTGCCGGCCTGATACGCACCGTCCTTGAAGGGCCGAGTTGTTCAAGAGTTCAGAGGTCCTGTTCATCGATGGGGCGGTTGGTTCCGAACTGGAACGGCGCGGCGTCGATCTATCCTTGCCGCTGTGGTCGAGCCGTGCATTGATCGATGCCCCCGAGGTATTGGCCGCTGTTCATCGCGATTACTTGATCGCTGGTGCCGAAGCGATCACCACGGCTACCTTTCGCACTCATCGTCGATCGCTGGAAAAAGTTGGACTGGGCGAACGTGCTGCAGAACTGACCCGGCAGGCGGTAGAGATCGCCAGGCGGGTTCGCGACGAGGAGCGTCCAGATGCTCTGGTGTTCGGTTCTGTCGCTCCGCTCGAGGATTGCTACCGGCCGGATCTGGTGCCGGATGAAGAGACTTGTTTGCGTGAACATACCGAGTGGATGGGGCATCTGATCGAGGCTGGAGTGGACCTGATCTTGATCGAGACGATGAACCAATTGGGCGAGGCGCGCGCTGCGGTGGAGGCCGCGCGTCGGGTGGCTCCCGGCAAATGGATGATCAGTTTCTGTACTCGTCGTGGCGGACTGCCAGGAGTGCTGCTCAGTGGCGAGGAATTGGCACCCTTGCTGTCTCAACTGGGGGATGCACGTGCGGTGGGTGTCAACTGCGTTGCTGCCAACGCGATGGTCGATCAGGTCGGTTTGTTACGGCGAGCGCTTCCGGAGACTCCCATCCTCGCTTACGGAAACATTGGCCATGCAGATTCGGATGGGAACTGGATCTCTTCGGATGCCATCGACCCCGACGAATATGTCGAATATGTCACCTCCTGGATCGAGGCGGGGGCCAGCATCGTCGGAGGCTGCTGTGGGACCACCCCTGAACATATTCGAGTGACCAAGGAGAAGATTAGATTAGGATGAGAGTTCGATCCCGAGCGGATTTGGGTAATCAGATTTTCGCGTAGGATCGTTATTGTCTGGAAGGTCCGGGTGGTTTTTCCAGAAATTATTCTCCCGAGGAACTGGAGACAATCATGTTCTTACCACTGATTCTTGCCCTTTCCATCGCTCCTGTGGATGGGCCTGTGGATGGACCTGTTCTTCCTGAAGTGGGAGCACCACCTCCGATGATACTGGAGCGATTGGGTGAACATCGTCGACCGGTAGCTAGCGATTCGGTGCAAGCACGCCAGTGGTTTGATCAAGGTCTCGCCTTGATGTACGGCTTCAACTTCGATGGGGCGGTGGCTTCTTTTCTCCAGGCGACCACCATCGATCCAGATTTTGCCATGGCCTGGTGGGCGATCGCCTACTCTTGTGGTCCGAATCAGAACAACCCGACCATCGCTGCTCCCAAGGACCAGTGGTCCTACGCTGCTGCCCAGCGGGCATTTGAGTTGAAGGACCGTGAGAGCGGTGCCAATCTCGCCTTGATCGAAGCGTTGGTGCACCGTTATCAGTATCCTGTACCGGAAGATCTGACCGATCAGAATCAGGCCTACCTCGATGCGATGGTGTTGGTACGAGATCAGTTCCCGCTGGATCCCGATGTGGCGACCTGGACCGCAGAAGCGATGATGGTGACCCAGCCGTGGGAATACTGGTCGCTCGATGGCGAACCACTCAACCTTACGCCGAAGTTTCGAGCCATCCTGGAGGGCGTGATGAAGCGTCATCCTGACCACCCTGCCGCAAATCACCTCTACATCCATGTCATGGAATCGTCACCCTGGCCGGAGATCGCCGAACCCGCAGCTGATCGCCTGATCGAGTTGATTCCAGCAGCAGGTCACCTGGTGCATATGCCATCTCATATCTGGATGCAGACCGGGCGTTACGACGATGCCGCCGATTGCAACCGTCGCGCTGCGGCGCTTGACGATGCGTGGTTCGAAGGGGATCCAAACGCTGGTGAATATCGGTTCTACATGGCTCACAACCGTCACTTTCTGGCCTTCGCAGCCACGATGCAGGGGCGTCGTCGTGAAGCGGTGTCTTCTGCCCGCGCGATCACCGAGGAAGTCCCGGCGCCTTTGCTGGAGGCACTCGGTTTCGTCAGCGATGGAGTCGCATCCTGCAAGTGGCACGTGCTGGTCCGATTTGGCATGTGGGAAGTGATTCTGGCTGAACCGACCCCGCCGGAATGGGCGGTGATTGGACGATCCATGCAACATTACGCTCGTGGCATCGCCTTTGCTAACACCGGGCGTATTGAACAGGCACGTACCGAAATGGCTGCTTTTGATGAAGCGATCCAGGCGATTCCCGCCGAGGACTGGGATCTCGGTGGTCAGCCGGCTGCCGAGGTGATGCCGTTGGCGCGGCTGGTGCTTTCTGGTGAAATTGAATTCAAGGCCGGAAATCGTGATAGGGGCCTCGACTTACTGGCCCAGGCGATCGAGTTGGAAGAACGACTCAAATATGCCGAGCCGACTGCCTGGATGATGCCCGCTCGACATGCCTACGGAGCGCTGCTCATCGTGGCAGGCAGGTACAAAGATGCCGAGAAGGTTTACCTGAGAGATCTTGATATCTTTCCCGCCAACGGTTGGGCTCTACTTGGCCTTCGCGATGCACTGCGCGGCCAGGGGCGAGTCGATGAAGCGGCTCGAATCGATCAGTCGTTTCGGAAAGCGTGGCGAAGCGCGGATGTGATGCCACCGGCATCGTGTTATTGCGGTGAGACGGTAGCCAAGTAGATGCAGTCCACGCAGGGTCCGATCTTCGGTAAAAATGGTACGCCATCTCCTTCCAGGATGGTGATCCGAGAGGCGACAGAGCAGGATCGTCAGGAGATCTATCGCACCAGGCATGATGTCTATGCGGTCGAACTGGGTCAGCACCCGCAGAACCCGGATGGAATACTGAAGAATCATCTGGATCAGTTCAATCGTTACTTCGTGGCGATCATCGATGGGGAGATGGCTGGTTTCATCAGCGTCACTCCTCCGGAGGGGGGCGAGTACTCCCTCGATAGTTACCTGGATCGGCAACAGTGGCCCTTTGAAGATCGCGATCAGCTGTTCGAGGTTCGGCTGTTGACGGTCAACTCTGGACGGCGGGGATCGCTTCTGGCGACAGCACTGATGTATGCCTCTTTCCGCGCGGTGGAGGCGAGCGGAGGAACCCGATTGGTAGTCATCGGACGCACCGAGGTGGCCTCCATCTATCGCAGCAGTGGATATCAGGATCATGGAGTCGAACTGGTCAGCGGGGACGTGACCTTCCGACTGATGAGCGCCACCGTCGATCAAGTTCGCAAGCAGGTCGAGAAGCGACCTCAACTACTCGATCGGATCGAGCAGAGGGTGGAGTGGCAGCTGTCCTTTCCACTGAGGAAACCTGCGGCTTGTTTTCATGGCGGAGGTTTCTTCGATGATGTGGGAGATGGATTTCAGACCCTTTCGCGACGGCAGGAGATCATCAATGCCGATGTTCTGGACGCATGGTTCCCCGCCGCTCCCGGTGTGATTTCGACCCTCTCCGAGCACCTCGACTGGCTGGTGCGAACATCTCCTCCGACCGGTTGCGAGGGCCTGATCGCAGCGATCGCTGCGGCGAGGGGTGTGCCGGGATCGTGTATCTTGCCGGGGGCCGGATCATCCGACCTGATCTTCCTCGCTTACAACCAGTGGCTCACCTCCGCGAGCAAGGTGCTTCTACTCGATCCAACCTATGGCGAGTATTTTCATGTCTGCGAAGAGGTTCTGCGTTGTCAGGTCGATCGCTTTCAACTACGCCGCGAAGATGGCTTCAAAGTCGCTGGCGAACGGTTGCAAGAGAAACTTGCAGAAGACGACTACGACCTGGTAGTGGTGGTCAATCCCAACAGTCCCACCGGCTGCCACCTTCCGATGAGCGAGTTGCAGTCGATCATCGAGGCTACTCCAGCATCCACTCGCTTCTGGATCGATGAAACCTACATCGAGTACGTCGGTAGTGCGCATTCACTGGAACAGTTTGGCTGCCAGAGAAAAAATGTCGTGGTTTGTAAGTCGATGTCGAAGGGCTATGCACTGTCGGGGGTGCGATCGGCATATCTTTGTGCGTCTCCAGAGATCCTCGAACCGTTGCGAGCGTTGACTCCACCGTGGGCGGTCAGTCTGCCGGGGCAGGTGGCAGCGGTGAAGGCACTCGAGGATCCCGACTACTACCAGGCCCAATATCAGGCGACTGCGTTGGCACGCGAGTCGATGGCCAGAGACCTCCAAGAACTGGGGCTCGAGGTGATTCCATCGGTGGCCAACTTTCTTCTGACTTTTCTTCCCGCCGATGGCCCGACCGCTGCTCAGGTCATCCAACATTGTCGCCGATCGGGAGTTCATCTGAGGGATGCCAGCAACATGGGAAGTGCACTGGGAACCCATGCGCTGAGGACTGCGGTCAAGTCACCGCAGCAGAACTCGCAGATCGTGACCGCCATCGCCGAGGCGCTGTCGACGGTTTAGGCCTGAGCGAGTTCAATCCTGCTCGAGTTCAGCAGGCTGGATCCGATAGAGGACGTGGGGTCGAAGCGGGTGCCTCGGTTCCAGTGCCGGGTGATCAATATCGCCATCGAGATCACGGCTCATGCCGATCTTTTCCATGACGCGACGAGAGGCGTTGTTGGCGGGAACCGTGAAACTGACGATTTCATCGAGCCCCAGATGTTCGAATCCAAACTGGAGCGATGCTCTGGCTCCCTCGGTGGCATATCCCTGACCCCAGTAGGAAGGGCTGAGATGCCAGCCGATCTCGACGCAGGGACTCGCAGGGAGGGTGTGCCGAGGGATATCCAGGCCGAGGAACCCGATGAACTCTGCTGCATCGGGCAACTCCACGACCCATGGCGCGAATCCTTGGGCTTCGATCTTTTGCTGGATCCGATCGAATTGAGCGTTTGCAGCGGACCGAGGGCTCGGACCCGGCATGAAGTGATGGTAGAGAGGATCGGCGAGCATCGCTGCCAGCGGATCGCGATCTGCGGCGCACCATTTCCTCAGCAGCAGGCGATCGGTTTCGAGGGAGTCCGGTAAGGTCATCGCAATCCTCCCGCTCGGTAGGTTATCCTCGTCGATCGGGGATTGCGACAAGCCCCATCAGGGGGCACCATCTCGGTCACCATGGCTCCTGGCAGGGCCCGAAAGGACACCGATGCAGATCGACTTGGAAGGAAATCCAGACTTCGGCGAGGCGCGGGTCCAGATGGACTCTGGAGAGCGATTCCGTGCGGCCTCTGGTGCGATGAACTGGATGGAGGGAGACATCGAGTTGAAAGCTCGATTGCTCGGTGGTGTGGCGACCTCACTGGCACGACGGGTACTCGGTGGAACATCTCTTTTCATCACCGAATACACCTCCGGGGGGGACAGCCGTCTCGCGCTCAGTCATGCGATGGCCGGGACCCTGGTGCGAACTCCAGTGACTCGTGAGGGCTTGCTGATCGCCGGAGGAGCATTCACCGGCTGTACCGATGGAGTTCAACTCAAGACAAGATTCGGTGGCTTCAAGGCGTTTTTTAGCGGCAAGGGAGCCTTCTTCATCGAGGCCGCAGGCGTCGGCGAAGTGATTTTCGGTGCCTACGGAGCACTGGTCGAGAAGGAACTCGATGGTGAACTGGTGGTCGACAACGGCCACGTCCTCGCCTGGGAACATACCCTCGACTGGAAACTGGGAACCACGGGTGGTTTCAAGAACACCTTCTTCTCCGGTGAGGGATTGGTGATGCGTTTTTCAGGTCGTGGCAAGATCTGGCTTCAGACTCGTCATCTGGCTGGAACGGCGGGGTGGATCTCCCCGTTCCTGAGAGGATAAGGCGATGAGATTCGAAATACTCGAACAGGGAGCCTTCCAGTCGGCACTGGTCCACTTCGATCATGGAGAGCGTCTGATCAGCGAATCGGGGGCGATGGTGCGAGCTTCCGGCAATGTCGATATCGACGTCACGACTCGTGCGAAGAAGGGTGGCGGCATGTTGTCGGGGGTCAAGCGCCTGCTCGGTGGCGACTCCTTCTTCCTCTCCACCTATAGCACCACCGACGGGGGGTCGGGTGAGGTGGGGATTGCACCGATTTTGCCGGGAGAGGTGATGACACTGGAAGTGGCCGGGGCGAGTCACTGGAAGACCACGGGCGGCTCCTTTTTGGCTGCCGGTGGAGACATCGAACTCGATATGCAGTTCCAGGGACTGGGTGGATTCATCTCCGGCGAGAGTTTGTTTTTCCTCGAGGCATCGGGTAGTGGAACCATCCTGGTCGGTGCCTTCGGGGCGCTACGGGAACTGGAAGTGAATGGTGAACTGACCATCGACACCGGTCACCTGGTCGCCTATGAGGGATCTCTGGATTACTCCGTGACCAAGGCGGGGGGCTCATGGATGCAGTCCTTTCTTGCTGGTGAAGGATTCGTGATGAAGTTCAGTGGGCAGGGAAGAGTGATCGTCCAGACCCACGACGCCAGCGGTTTTGGTCGGCGACTGGGGCCCTTGTTGCCTCCGAGGGAGTGAAGATGAAATACAAGATTGATTGCCAGCCAGGCTATTCCTATCTCGAAGTGGAGTTGGATGTTTCCGAGTCCATCTCGAGCGAGTCCGGTGCCATGGCCTGGATGGATCCAGAGATCGAGATGGAAACCTCCACTCGTGGGGGAGTCTTTCAGGGATTGAAGAGAGCCCTCCTCTCGGGAGAATCCTTCTTTCAGAATACCTACACCACACAATCTTCGGGGGCTCGGGTGAGTCTGGCTCCGGGACCCGCAGGGGCAATCGTGGCCAGGGAGATGAATGGTGAAGAGCTATTCCTGCAGAAGGGAGCCTACCTCGCTTCCATCGGAGACATCCAGATCGATACCAAGTTCGATGGTCTTCGTGGTTTCTTCAACGAGGGCCTCTTCATCCTTCGTTGTTCGGGGACTGGCACCCTGTTCTTCAATGCTTATGGAGATATCCAGGAGGTGGAAGTAGACGGGGAGTACCTCGTCGACAACGGCTATGCGGTGGCGTGGGAACCGAGCCTCGACTACCGGCTGACCCGCGCACGCAAGATCCGTTCATTCCTCTTCGGAGATCAATTGCTGCTGCGCTTCTCCGGCAGAGGAAAGGTGTGGGTGCAGTCGCGCTGCCCCCATGCCTTTGCCAGTTGGGTTCACCCCTATCGACGGAAGAAACAGAAGAGTAATAATTGAAGACCCGTAGGGGATCACTGATCCAGTGCTGTTTCCTGTGGAAATCTGTCCGAGTGCGTTGCGATTCCGGATACAGGTGTGCGATGGAGTTGTGTGCTCTCGACCCCCGGATGGCTTGTGGAACTTCTTCAGAAATGATCCACTTCAAGAATAGACACCTTTGGTGACCCGCTGAGCGGAGCACTTTGAATGGAGACATCGTGAATCAGCCTGTTCTACCCCAGGATCTGCTCGATCGATTGAGCAGGTCCGGAGATCGGCTCGAGATTGAAGAAGGAACCGAAATCATCCGCGAGGGAGATTTCGAGGAGAGTATCTATCTGATCGAGAGTGGCGGAGTCGAGGTGCTGCGTGGCGGCACAGTGATCGGCACCATCGAGGCGGGAGATCTGGTCGGCGAGATGGCATTCATCGATCGCCGCCCGAGGAGCGCCACTGTCCGCGCTGGGACCTCCAGCGTACTGCGGAAGATGGAACGAGAAGACCTGTTGAGAGATCTGGCTAAAGACCCTGAGGACCTGCTGAGTTTTGTCCGGATCCTCGATTCTCGACGTCAGGCGCATCTGGACTCCGCAGTGAATTCAGCGGATCAAGATGTCGAGATCTTTCTTCAAAGAGTGACTGACGAGGCCATCGCGCATCGTGCGGTGAACCATCCCTACCTGCTGGCATTGAGGAATCATTCTCTTCCAGACATGAAATGGGCGCTGGCGGATTTCGCCTTCCATTATCACGGATACTCGTCTCATTTCCCGCGGTTTTTGACCACTGTCATAGGGCGCCTGGAGAGACCCGAGCATCGAGCGGCTCTGATGGAAAATCTCACCGAAGAGGCAGGCATCTACGAGTCCGGTGAACTGGAGGAACTGGCTGACATCGGTGTGGAGCAGGAGTGGGTGGATGGGATTCCGCATCCGATCCTCTTTCGGAGATTCTGTGAAGCAACAGGAGTCAAAAACTTGAATCCGGAGTCGGACTCGGTGGAGGTGGTCTGCTGGCGTGAGATGTTCCTTTCGGTTCTTTCGGGAGGATCCCCTGCGGAAGCGATCGGGGCTCTGGGGCTGGGAACCGAAAATGTGGTGAGTACCATGTACCAGCACTTCTTGCCGGCGATCACGGTGCTCGGAGTTGATCCGAGAGAGACGGTTTTCTTCCCTCTCCACGCTGCAGTCGATGATCACCATCAAGAAACCTTGCTCGAGATCTCACGGCACTATGCTGCAACCCCATCGGGTCGGGTGGATCTGGTCAAGGGAATGCGGAAGGCTCTGGCTCTCAGGGCGGGATTCTGGGACTGGTTGCACCTGCGTGCTACGACCCTGGGCTGCTGCGACGATGCCGTGACCCCATGAGGCCATAGACCTGTTATTGAAGACCCGTGTAGACCTATTCGTGAAGACTCGCCCCGGATTATCACTGGAAGTCTAGATCTGCAGAGAATTCCCGGTCATCATCGGACCCGAGAGGAAATTCCATGAATCCAATACTTGAGATCCAGATCGAACCATACGAAACGAAATCCGATACCTGCGTGATCAAAACCAATCGAGTCGTGGCAAAAACGCCCGAGTACTTCTCTACCGTGGAGGAAGCCAGTGCCAGTCCACTGGGGCAGTTGCTGGTGCAGATCGAAGGACTCGAAGCGGTGTTGCTTCAGGATCGAATCGTCACCTTGTTGAAGCCGAGCGAGGGCCCCCCATGGGGGCCGATTGCTGAGCGGGCCAGCGAACTCATCCAGACCCATTTCGAGGGACTCGAACGAATCCAGAAGAATCGGGCGCGCCAGATGAACGAGGAAGAGAAGGAACTGTTCGTCGAGATCCAGAATTTGCTCAATGATGAGATGAACCCGATGGTGGCTGCACATGGTGGATTCATCGAAGTGGTCGATGTGAAGGAGACTGACATCTTCGTTCACATGGGTGGAGGTTGTCAGGGTTGCGGGATGGCAGCGATGACCTTGCGCCAAGGAGTGGAAACTTTGATTCGCCAGAAGGTCCCCAGAGTGAAAAATATCCACGACTCCACCGATCACGAAGCTGGAGACAATCCCTTCTATGAGTGACGCCACCGGCGACCTTCCTCTGGATCCTGCTGCTGAGGATCTGGAGTGGTATCGTGTTTGCTCGGTGGGAGAGATCGAGGAGGAGGAACCGTTCTTCAATACAGTCGGAGGTCGGAGCCTGATGGCGGTGCGCCAGGGCGCTCGAATTGCCGTCTTTGATGATCGTTGTCCGCACCTGGGAGCATCGATGATCGGAGCCACCGTGGAGGACGGTCAGGTGGAGTGTCCGCTCCATGGAGCCTGCTTCGATGCCAGTAGCGGCTCGGTGCTCGATGGCCCCACAACACAGGATCTGGTCTGTCACCCGATGCGAGTCTCCGATTCGGCACAGGTGGAGGTGGGGTTGTCTCGACCGGACCGAACGCCCTGAAGGTGCCTGGTTTGACAATTTCTGTCACTTCCGCTTCTTGCCTCATGCCATGGATGCTGGACACTGGCCTCTGTAACCGAACGAGCGGCAATCAAGCGAACGGCAAGGAGCCCCATGATGCGATGGATTCTGTGGATTCCACTACTCCTCTTGTTCCTCTCGGGGTGCATCGTTGTGCGGTCGGATGCCGCTCGGGTCGATCCCGAGAGTGGATCATTCGTCATCGATCTCACCTCCGGTGGGGAGCAGGACCGGGATTCCGATGAGAATGAGGGGCACGACGACGACGACGATGGCGATGACGATGACGATGACGATGACGATGACGACGACGACGACGACGACGAAGAGGTCGACCAGAAGCGTGATGAGATCGAGAAGATGGAACGAGATCTTCATCAGGCAGAGATCCAGATGGAGATTTCCCGGTTGCAGTGGAGACTCTCCGAAGATGCCGCACAGCATCAGAAGGATGCCGATCATCGCACACTGGATGAGGCGCGCAGGGATCGGCAGTTATTCCACGAGTTTGGAGTGGCCGAGGAGAAGCATGATGCGCACCAGTCCCTCGCCCGGGCGAGCAATCAACTGCAGGATGCCGAGGACGAACTGGAACAACTGTCGATCCTCTACGAGGGATCGGAACTGGAGGATGGAACCGCCGAAGTGGTTCTCTCCCGCGGGCGACGCGGACTCGAACAGGCCCGCAGATCGCTGGAGCAGGCGCAGAGAGATCATCACGTCGCTCTCGAGATCGACCTCCCCAAAAAAATGGAATCCTTCGATCGGGCCGTCGATGAGGCCGATCGCGCCATTGAAAGAGCAGAAGTGGAGCGTCAGGTCGCCGAGATGGAGCATCAACTCGCTGAGCAGGAGCAGCACAGGGCTCTTGAAGAACTGCAAGAAAAGTTGGAGAAAGCTCATCACGAGCTGGAGGAGATGACCGGTGAAGTGGTCAAACCGGCGACCCTTGCCTGGAGGTTCTTCTGATGCAGCCGATCGTCATCGCGACGATTCTGAGCTGGCTCTCACTGACCGGATCCATCGATCCTGTCGCCGTAGCCGATCCTACTGCCGTAGTCGATCCGATTGCGGGGGCCGGGTCGGACTGGAGGGCAGCAGCCACCACCGGATTGCACCAGGCTCTCCACTACTTACTCGACCATCAGGAACCGGACGGAGCCTTTGGTCACTGGCGTGGACCCATCGGTTCCGATGATTGGGGTTGGTCGGTTCCCGGCCAGCACTACGCCTGGCAGGTGGCGACCACCGCCATCACCTGCGTGACCCTGATGGATCTGGCGGATGTGGCGCCGGAAGGTTCCGCCGAGAAGATCCGCAAGGCGATGCATCGTGGTCTCGATCACCTCTGTGAGAATGGCCGCCGCAAGAGGATCCTCAACTGGGATACCGACAATGTCTGGGCCTATGTCTATGCGCTGGAGGCGGTGGCTCGAGCGCTTGCCGAGGATCCGCTCGCAATCGGCAGCGAGCGCAGGGGGCGGCTCAGGAAACTGGGTGAAGATCTGATCGTCACACTGGAACTGTATCAGAGCCCCGACGGTGGCTGGGCCTACTACGATGAGGCACCCATCACTCGCCGTCCCACCTGGGGAACTTCTTTTGTCACCGCATCGCTGTTGTTGATCTTCGAGCAATGTGAGGGGGTGGGGCTGGCGGTTCCCGACAAGATGCAACAGCGAGGGTTGCGCGCATTGCGTCGCTGTAGGCTTCCCAATGGGGCATACGACTACAATGTATCGGTGATCCCCAGTTCAGAAGGACTGACAGAGATCAATCAGATCAAGGGGTCCTTGTGTCGGATCCAGGTCGGAAATCTGGCGCTCAGGGTCTGTGGTGACGCTGGTGAGGTGAGTTACGAGGACATCGTCACCGGGCTGGACCAGTTTCTGGTACGGCATCACAAGTTCGTGTCGCTCGCACGAGGTCGTCCCCATCCACACGAGGCTTACTACGATAACAGCGGGTACTTCTTCTTCTACGGCCACTATTATGCCGGCGATCTGATTCGACTTCTGCCGCAGGAGTTACGCCTGCAGTGGTGGCCGAAACTGATCGAGAAGATCCTCGCGACCCAGGAGCCGGACGGCTCGATGTGGGATTACTCCTTCTTTTCCTATCACCGGATCTATGGCACCGCCTGGAGTGCCTCGGTGTTGGCGAAGGCTTTGAAGGAATCGTCGCCGCAGAAACGCGTCGAGGAAGAGCCGAGAAAACCACAGCGAGTTCGGTAGATCGAGGTCGCAGAAGAGTGCTGTATCGCTCGCAGGTGAAATTGCTCCCATCCGCCTCGTCACTCCAACTCGTCACTCCAACTCATCGATCCAAGGATTTTGAGATGGAAAATCCGGATAAAAAAAAGGGTGCCGAGTCGAGGACCCGGCACCCTTTAATATTCGAATCACCAACTACGGTCGACTAGTTGTCGGCGCAGCACGGCTTGGAGCAGTCGTCTCCACAGGCTTTCTTGGCAGCGGCGGCAGCAGCGGGGCAACCTCCACAGTCGGCGGCGGACTTGGAGCAAGTGGTGGCAGCACTGCAACCGGGCTCAGCAGTGGCCTTGACCGGGGCAAAGTTACTACAGCCGGCCAGAGCCAAGCTTCCAAATACGACGAAGGCGAGTGCGAACTTACGCATGATGAGGTCCTTTCAGAGTGACCATTGATCTTGTTCTCTACACGAATCTATCTTTAGAGTCCCACAGTGCGACTCATTTCGACAGTCTGTGGTTCGACAGTCTGTGGTTCGACAGTCTGTGATTCGACTGTCTGTGGTAACCACAGGCTTCGATCCGATTCTATAGTGTACCCAAATTTGACGGGAAATCGTCAACTTGGAAACGATCCCCTCCTGATCGTCAACTTGGAAACGATCCCCTCCTGATGGAAGTTCCCGCTTTCACGGAATTGCCAGGAATTCTCTTAAACCTCTTGTGCTATTGGGTTTACGAGATCATGGCGAGCCCAGGATTCGGTTCCGCCGTTCCTTTCGGAGAGGTTCTTCTGCGACCGAAGTGGAGTGAGTCGAGAAAAAGGATGAATAGGCGAAGTGACAGATGCCCTGGCAGCCGAGGCGAAGCGCCAGTTGTTGTTGCCGGAGCGTCACCTCGGGGTCCGGATGCAGGTAAGTGCCCAGACCCATCAGCACCGGGTAGCCACGAGCCTGATGCAAGCACTCCTGTACCCGCTCCTCGAAGCGGGGGACTTCCCGGTCGTACTGCATCGGGAACACCGCATCGATCAAGCCGAGGCGGAGCCAGCGGGGCCAGTCCTGCCGCACCCGTTGATAAGCGATCTCCGGGGTGCGGTACACCGCTGCAGTGAGCAGGGCTCGACGATCCGCCAACTTCACCGCGACCCTGATTTCCCGCACCATCTCGGTGACCTGATCGCGTCGCCAGCGATCCCAGGCTTCTCCGTCTTGTTCCGGGTCGGCCACTCCTGTCTGTCGAGTAAATCGTGCGAGGCTCTGCGGATCGCGCGGGTAGTCGATCTCTACTCCAGATTCGAGGAACCGGATGTAGTCGAGGTGGATCCCAGCGACCGGATACTGCTCAACGATTTCCGAGCAGATATCTGCCACGTGCTTTCGCACCGTGGGTAAACATGGATTCAGCGCCACGTAGTAATTTGGTTGTAACGGTTGGCGTTTTTGTTGTGAGTCGTGAAGAAACCAGTCGGGGTGGGCATTCCAGTGCTGGGGAGGGGTCGTTACTGGCGGCGGCGTATCCCCACGCCATCCCGGGACCGCATTGATCCATGCATGGATGGCCAGGCCGTGTCGAGCGGCTTCCTGGCAAGCGATGGCCAGCGGATCGAAACCAGGATCGGCGTGATCGAATTCCTCAGCCCACGGCTCCAGTTGTGATCGATAGAAGACGGTTCCGTTGCCGCGTACCTGAAAGATCACCGTATCGAACCCACCATCCGCCACGTTCTGGATGCACTGTTCCACATCATCTTGAGTCTTGTAATCCCAGCGAGTGACCCATATGGCCTGCTGGATCGGCACTGCCGGAGGCTGGCTGCAGCCTCCCACCAGCATCACCAGCGATGAGATCACCCCTGCGATGATCGCCGAGCAGCGAGTGCTGATCCGTATCTGGAAGCTGGCTTCTGGCATCTGATTCATCCTCTTCTCCGTCGAATTACATCTATTCGAATGACTGTGGCAGGAACACCTCGAAGTGGCGCGCCAGCACCTCCAGCTCGATGACCTGAGGATTTCCGACGATATCCCCGTCGACCAGAAAAGGTCCGGCCGGCTGCTCGATGCGTATCTTCTCGTCTTGCCTGTAGGTGAGGCCGGGACACGTTTCGAGATGGGTGCCTCTGGAGATCTTCGGGAATAACTTCATCGCGGACCAGGGAGTGAGCGAGGGGATCAGGCACTGGTCCAGTAAGCCATCGTCGAGCAGCGCATTCGGGCATGGCCGAAACCCACCTCCGATGGTCCCCTCATTTCCCAGAAACAGTGCCATTCCAGCGGCTTCCCAGGAGCGGTCTTGAGTCTTGAATCTCCAGCGGATCGGAGCGGTGTGACGGCTGAAGAGAGTGATGATGGCAAGAATCCTGTAGAAGAAATCTCCCATCCAGCGGATCGGATGGCGGATCACGGGTTGCCGTCGTAACCGATCAAATCTCCTCGCCACCACTGCCGGGAATCCCACTGCTGCGACCTGCAACATCAATCCTGTCGATACATCATCGAGGGTGTAGCGCACCGCGTCGATCTTGCGAGTGGCCGTGGCATCGAGTGCCAGCGCAATCGACCGGGCAGGAGTGGTGGGGATCCCCAGGCCGCGCGCCAGATTGTTTCCAGTTCCTGCAGGAATGATTGCCGCCGGTGCCTTGACCGCTGCTTGTGCGAGCCACCTCAGCGCAAGATTGACGGTGCCATCGCCACCGACGATGAAGATACGATCGACGGGACCGGGGTCCTCGGGTGTAGAGGTCACTTCACACCAGGTAATTCGTGGTGCTGGATCGAGAGACGAAACGGTATCCTCGAGTTCTTTTCGAACCTCGGAGGCTCGTCTTGACCCCGGATTGGTCAACACCAGAAGAGAACCGATGCGACCGGATGATCGGTTTTTTATAGTCACTCGATGATCTGGCCCGGTTCGATGTCGATCACCTCGATGGGCAAATTGCCGATCGCTTCTCGCAATTGCTCGGGAGTTCCATGGAGTCGTGGAGAACTGCCGAAATGCATCGGAATGACCATCTGGACTCCGAGTAGATGAGCTGCCTTGGCCGCTTCTCTGGGGCCCATGGTATAAACATCTCCGATGGGCAAGATCGCCATCGACGGCGAGTACAGTTCAGCGATCAACGCCATGTCACCAAAAACCGAGGTGTCTCCTGCGTAGAAGAAACGGAATTCGTTCTCCGTCTCCACCACAAATCCGCACGCTTCGCCGGCATATCGATACTCGTCATCGATGATCACACCCGAGGAGTGCCGGGCATCGGTCATGGTGACCTGAAGGCCGCACACCTCGACAGTGCCACCCTTGTTCATCTCTATCACCTGGTCTTCTTCGAGGCCGAGCTTTCTCAGCCAGTGTGCCAGTTCGACATTACACACGACTCGAGCACCATGTTTCTGGGCCTGTGGAACGACACTGTTGAAGTGATCCCAGTGTCCATGAGTCAGCAAGATCAGGTCGACTTGCTCGAACTCCTTACAATCGTCAGGGCAACTGGGGTTTTCCAGCCATGGATCGATAAGGATCGTCCGGCCAGAGGGTGTCTCCACCAGGAAAGAAGCGTGGCCGAGCCAGCGAAATGTTGTTTCTTTTCCTAGATAGGTCACTCAGGTTCCTTTCTTCAGACGGGTGTCAGGGTAAGGCTATCGAGTCTGTTGACAAGCAGCGAGTAACTCACGTCCACGATCTTCGATCTGTGACCAATCTTGTTTCTCGATGGCCCCGGGGTGGAAGAGCGGTGCGACAAACCCGATGGCATGTGCGCCGGCGGACAGAAATTCAGCGGCATTATGCAAGTCCACTCCACTGGTGGGAATGATCTTGAGGAAGGGAAGTGGACCCAGAACCGCTTGAACCCAGTGGGGTCCACCGGCCGGACCCGGGAACAACTTGACCAGGGGAGCGCCCGCCTGGTGAGCAGCGAGCATCTCGGTCGGGGTGCTGCATCCCGGGATGATGGCGACCCCCAGTTCGGCGGCAGTCTCGACCACCTCGACATCGAGAACTGGAGAAACGAGAAAACGAGCACCGGCCGAGACCGCATCCCGCGCCTGGTTCGGAGTCAGGATTGTGCCCGCCCCGACCGTCACATCCGGATACTGGCAGGCGATGGTCTCGATGTGCTGAAGTGCTCCAGGAATCGTCAGGGTGAACTCGCAGATACGAAATCCAGCGGAGATGGCGGATTTCATCGCATCGACCGCAAGATCTCCGTGGGGAGTTCTCAATATGGCGCTGGCACGTGCGGCACCCAGTTTGTCGACAAATGAATCGGGACGGAGTTGCGCACTGGACAATCGGCCTCCTGATTCTTGGGTGGTATTTACTCCCACTGCGGGCATGATGTGGGGAAAATCCTTTCAGTACAACCATTGCCCAACAGGAGGACTACATTGTTTGGAACTACATTGTCTGGAGCTGACATCAGTACCCTGGTGCATGTGATCGTTGCTTTTTTCATCGCGGGAACCCTGCTCTTTCAGTGGCGTGCGATTCATCCAGCGGTCTCGGCAGCGGCCGGTGCTGAGAAGGTCCGTGAGACGATTCGCAGTCATTGGGCTCCGGTGATGCGCATCGGAATGGTCCTGTTGATCGGCACCGGAGTGTATCAATTGATGGTTCTGGGAATGCCCAAGGCGGAACTACAGAAGTCATCCGAAGCCGCAGGGCTCTCCTATCACATGCTGTTTGGCATCAAGTTTCTGCTGGCGATGGCGATCCTGTTCATCGGCAACGCGATGGTCGGAAAGTCTGCTGCTTTGGCCTCGATTCGTGAGAAGGCTCCGATGTGGTTGGGCCTGGCATGCGCCATGGTGATCGCTGTCATCGTGATCTCTCGCCACCTCGCAGAGATGCCCGCCTGAGTCATAGGATGTTTGTCACGGGGAACGAAAGTACAGGGAGTTCTTTCATGAATCTGATCTTTTGCCAGGTCACGAGCCTCCTGATCCGGTTCCCGAGCGAGTACCAGCGAACCCGCTGGAGCAGGGGATTGTGGTTGGGCCTGTGGCTGGTGATCTTCACCACGATCGGACCCACTCCCGTCGCAGCCCTGCTGCAGCCGATGCTGCAGGAACCCGCGACGCCGGATGATGGGGCGGACTCAGCAAACTCTCCTGAAGAACCGATCCAGGGACCAGAAAAGGACGCGCTCGATCAATTGAATCTGTCGGTCGAGCGCCTCGGTTCGCTGCCGCGGTCGGCCAAGGCCCGCACCGAGCGATTGCTCGAACTGGAGGAGGAATTCGAGCAGATCCGTCAGAAATGGCCCGAGACTGCCGCAGCGCGTCAGGCTCTGGCGTATCGTTCCGAGTGCCAGCGGCGGCTTGGTCGAACTCGCCCTGCCCGAGAAGGGTATCAGCAATACCTGAACCTCGATGACGGCGCCGAGACGATGGCGGTGGCGCTCCATGGACTGGGGCACTGTCTCGAGGAATCGTTCGACTGGGCTGGCGCCCAGATCCAATTTGAACAGGTTCCGGTGAAGTTCCCCGAGCACCCGCTGGTCGCTGAGTGCCTCTATGATGGCGGATTCTGCCTGCGCGAGCAGGGCAAGTATGACCAGGCTCGCTCGACCTGGAATCGGCTCATCTCTCGGTTCCCCAGGGAGGGGGCGGCGCGCAAGGCGCAGAGCCGGATGGCGACCCTTCGTCCACCGCGAGAACGGATGGTCCAGGTGGTGAGGGACTGGGAGCGGGAGTTGGCTCGCTGGAGTGCGCTTCCCTATGCGGAGAAAAACAAGGGCGTCAAGGATCTCGAAAAGGTACTGAAGGAGGCGGGGGATTGTCGTTGCCGCGAATCGGAACGATTTCTGCGCCAGTTGCTCGGTCATCCAGATAAGAACATCCAGGCGATCGCGGCGGTACCGCTGCTGGCGGTGGGAGACCATGAGGCCGCACGGCTGGTGCTGAAGCATCTGCCATCCCTGACCTCGATCGGACGCCGCCAGGTGCTCGACGCATTGCGGCCACGGCATCTGGAGAAAGTCTCGCTGGCACCACTGGAGCGCTGGGCCAAGGGATCGCAAGTGGCCGTGGCTTCCGCAGCGATCGATCTCCTCGGAAGGATCGGGAGTCGTGAGGCGACCAGGATGCTGGTGGGATTCATCCCGGAAGGGATCGATCCCGAGAAGATGCCGCAGAAGCAGCGAAGGAAGTTTGATCAACTTCTCCGCTCGCTTCGTTCGGTGCGTGATCCCAAGGCGTTGAAGTGGTTGAGTGACAAGAACCTGGATGCGGATCGGGCCCCTTTGCTGGCTCGATATACAGCGGCCGATGTGCTCGGTAGAGCCCACTACCAGCCGGCAGAGCCGATTCTTGCGGGACTGCTGATGCATCCCTCTTCAGTATTGAGGAGAGCGGCAGTGAGAGCGTTGGCGCAACTGGGCTCCGCCTCATCGGTGGAGGAGATCATCCTGGCTTCGAGGAAGTTGAGACGCGACATCGATTTCCAGCGGGAAGCGGTGAGGGCACTGATTCGGCTCGATCCGACCGAGGCGCAGGAGATGCTCCTGGCCCTTGGAAATAGCAAGGATGCCTCGCTTCGCACCCTCGTCATCACCGCACTTGGCAAGGTCTCCAGCGAGGTCAGCCTGGTGCGTCGCATCGAAGCGCTGGTCGATCCCGCCTGGCAGGTTCGATCCGCAGCGTTGCGCTCTCTCGGCAAGGAGCGCGATGCGCGGCTGATCGATGCCCTGCTCGATGCGATGGAACGAGAGAAGGGCGCGCTGTTACCGCAAGTGGTGGCGTGTTTGATTGCGGCGACCGGTGCAGACCTCGGTCCAGAGGTGGCCGATTGGCGCAAGTACTGGGAACGAGAACGAGATCGCTACGACCCGGTCGAGATCGCACGTCGAGAGGCGGAGAAAGAAGGCGGGCAAACCTATGTGCGGAAGGCGGATCCTGACGCGGCTCGTACTCCCTCCTACTTCGGAGTCGAGATCGTCAGTCGCCGCATCGCATTCGTGATCGATTGCTCCGGTAGCATGAGCGCCTCGGTAACGGTTCCGCGGGAGGGTGGGGGATCGGAAACGATGGAGAGAATCGCCCTGGCCAAGGATGAGTTGCTCACCGCAGTGGAGAAGTTGCGACCCGGTACCTTCTTCAACCTGGTTCGATTCAGCAACAATCCGGTCAATCTCCATCCCAAACCGGTCAGGTTGTCGAAGAAATCGGTGAAGAGTGCCAAGCAATTCGTACTCGGGCTGCAGCCAGGAGGGGGTACCAACATCTATGATTCCCTCGCCGAGGTACTGAAGGCCGGAGAGGTGGACACCATCTTCTTCCTCTCCGATGGGGCTCCCAGCATGGGTACCTTCATCGACACCGAGCGAATTCTCGAGGAGATCCTACGCCTCAATGAGGAGAGCCAGGTGACGATTCACACCATCTCCGTCGGATTCACCTCGACCTTCATGGAGCAACTGGCCGAGCAGAACCGCGGCAGTTACATCGTCGCCGGACGCTGAAGGACCGCAAAGATCTGCAATACCCCTCAAGGTTTGCTCTCATCGAGCCGATGGTGGTTGCATGGGAATGTTCCGTGCCGCTGAACTGGATGAGGATCTTCGATGACACCCGATTTCGATTGGCTTTGGCTGATTCCAGTTTTCTCGCTGCTGATCTTACTGTGGCAGAAGTACCGCCTTCAGGGGGCGGTGCCTCAGGAATCGAAGAAGGGGACCGTTCCTCTCTTCGATACCGCCAAGGTCGTCGATGGATTACTCGCTCGAGGGATCGAGGGGCCCGAAACCAGGCTGCTGGTGAAATTGCTGGAACTCTCGGCGGAGAAAGAGCCCGATCGCTTGCTCAACTCACGCGTTGCCTTCGAGCATGCTCTTCGTCTCGCTCTCGGGCAGGATCCAGCTTTGATGAGGGATCTCGAGATGAGAAGGGCGCTCGATCGGATCCGGGTTCGCCGCGGCTGGGAAGTGCCCAGCTCCAATTCTCAGGGGGTGTCATTACCCTTTGATGAAGAAGAGTTACTGGTTCAGGGGCCGGACGGAATTCTGTTACGAACCATCACCATCCATTGCGATGCTCATAGCATCGCGGTTCGCGTCGTCGAGCATTCCGACCCGACGCAGACAGACCTTTCATGGCAGCCGGGAGATGACCTCGAGGTCGTCTTCTTCCGCCAGGATCTGGGGGGGCTCCACTTCGAGACCCGTTTGCAGGAGAAAAGAGAACTGGGCGAATGGTTCCTCTTCTTCGAGACTCCTGAGCGAATCAGAGTCGAGCAACGGCGTCGTTTCGCACGCATCCCCATCGAGGCTCCGATCCGATTTCTCCATCTTCCGCTGGGGAAGGGTGGATACCACGATCCAGATCGTGAGTTGCTTCATCAGGCTCAACTGGTCGATCTGGGGACCGGTGGTCTGGCGATCGATACCGATGCCGAGTTGGAGAAGGGTGACCTGCTGGTGATTCGCGGGGTTCCCTCCCTCGAAGCGAAGGACATCACCGGACGGGTGGTGGAAGAAGTGCCCATCGGAGATGATCCGGAAGGTGGGGTCGGAGTCAAATTTGTCGGACTCTGCGCTACCGATCGGGATCGAATCGCATCGCTTGTCTTCGCCACCCGGATCGAGTCCTCGGATGTGGGATTTTACTTCGATCGAGAAGGAGATGTCTCCCAGGCCGCGCTCGGTTCCGAGGGCCAGGTCTAACTCAGCGGTCTCACTGAGCTTTCGGTCTAGTTTTCGGTCGAGTGTCAGGGCCGAGGAAGCCTCTGGCGATGGACCGTCTCCGATCGATCGACCCGTCCCGGGTGGGGCAGTGTTTCGTCGGCATGACCGAGCACCACCAGCACCGCAATCCCGATCTCATCCCGGTCGCTGGCGCCGATCACTTCCTTGACGGCGTCTTCTCGCCAGCCGTTCATGAAGGTGGTCTGGAGACCCAGAGATGTTGCCGCCAGCACGCAATGAGTGGCGGCGATCATCGCATCCTTGATGGCGTACTCTCGCAGGCGTCCCATCGCCGACAGTGCATTTTGTCCGCCGGGAATCGCCTGACGTGCGATATCGCAGTACTGCGGAGGCCACGCTCCACGTTCTTGCGCCTGCTCGATGATCGGCTCCATGTCCTTTTCCCATGCGCCCTGGTCGATGGCGAAGACGATGGTGACGGGTGCTTCCAGTACCTGCCGCTGGCCGAAGCATGCCTGATGCAAGCGGGCTCGCGAATCCGCTTCATCGATCACCACGATGCGCCACGGCTGAAGATTCCACGACGATGGAGCTTCGGTGCTGAGGTGGAGGATCTGGTCGAGAATCTCGGGGTCGATCGGATCCGAGCGGAAATCCTTGGTCGAGCGTCTCGCCGAGATGGCCGCAGGAACATCCAGCGGCAGATGACTGTGGGTGTCTGGCACCGGGTTCCTACTTCCTCTCGAGCAACGTGACCACTGAAGTTCGGTCGTCTCCGCCCATGTTGGCACAGAGTCCTCGCTCGGGAGCCGTGGCGACCTGGTAGTCGCCGCAAAGGCCATTCATCTGGCGGTAGATCTCGAAGATCTGCTTCACTCCGGTAGCTCCCACTGGGTGGCCAAACGCCATCAGCCCGCCTCCGCTGTTGACGGGAAGGGATCCCTCGAGAGAAGTGACTCCGTCAGCGGCGATCTTCATCCCATCTCCCTCCTGACAAAATCCCAGCGCTTCGCAGATCAACGCTTCGGTGATACTGAAGCAGTCGTGGACCTCGGCGATCTGGATGTCCGTGGCATCCCAACCGGTCGCGGAATAACAGCGACTCGCAGCGGCTGCAGTCACATCCATCTGGGTGTAGTCGGGGACGGCACCAAGTGGACCACAGGCGACCGAACAGGCGGTGATCTGGACTGCGCGATCGGCACCCTTACCGAGCTTTTTGAGACCGTCATCGGAGCACAGGATCACTGCGCAAGCTCCGTCAGAGACTTGTGAGCAGTCGCTGAGCCGTAGCCACGGATTCAACTCCTCGTTGGCGAGGAAGCACGGATTACTATCAGAGGAGCCCGCCGCCTGGGATTCGGTCATGGTGACCGCCCTCATGTGGGCATTGGGATTGCGGTTGGCATTGGCGTAGGCCTTGACGACGATCGGTGCCAGTTGATCGGGTGTGACCCCATGGCGCTGGCAGTAGGCCATGGTTCTTCGGGCAAACATCGCAGGAAAGGTGAACTCGTCGATGCCTCGTTCCTTCTCATAGTGCGAGGCACGGGCGAGGAAATCCGCACCGACCTTGGCATTGTGGGTGGTCTGCACCTCGGCTCCCACCACCAGCACCAGATCTGCTCCAGCCTGGATCGCGTCGACGCCAGCGGCGATGCCAAGCCCTCCTGACGCACACGCTCCTTCGACCCGGGTAAAGGGTGTGTGAAGAAAGCCTTCAGAAGCGGCGGCGGTCATCGCACCGAGATGGCCCTGATTCGAGAACAACTCTCCGACGAAGTTTCCGACGTATCCACGGTCGATGAGTGTCGGATCGATGTCGACATCGGAACACGCTCCAAGGGCGACGCGGTGGAGTAGTTGTTCCAGCGTCGGATTTTCCTTGTGACCAAAATCGGGGTGTTTCTTCCAGATGAAATCCGGATGAAACTTGCCGATGAACGGGGTGATAGATCCCCCTGCGATGGTGACCCTGCGTGCTGGTTTCAAGTGGCCTCCTGTCAGAGACGGGCTCGTCGTTGGAGTTCGACGACGGGTTGCGGATCTGCGACTGGAATCATCCAGGCGGGAATCCACAGCGATTCTTCCTCGACCCAGCCTTGCTCCAGTAATCTCCTGCGAATGTCTGGCAGGTGTGCGGCTCCGTAAAAGATGGCGATTCTTCGCCAACCTTCCGGAAGCGAATCGAGAAACACCTGCCACAGGTGATCATTACGGATACCGAGGATCAGGTCTTCCGGTTTTTCGATATCTTTGACCCCCAGCAGGGCCATCTGTCCCACCGAATGGGCGAGCGTCTTGGCCATCACCCAGCGCACCCGATTGACCGTCTGATCATCCTGAGAAGAGAGGGCCGCCTGCAGGCCGATGCCATCGAGCATGGCAGGAGCGAGTCCTGTGAACAACGCCTCGGGGTTGATGTGGAACAGGCCATGGATCTTCAATGCCGTGTCGAACGCACGTGAGGTCAGATCTGCGTGGCGCAGATTACCTCGGGTGTAATCGATCTGGCTCATCTGGTGCTCCAGCTGGAGGAGGTCCTGCATCCCCTGTTGCAAGGTGGAGATGAAGCCGAGACTGCTATTTTTGCGAGAACTGGAAGGAGGCGACTCATCGTCATCTTCTGCAGAAAGGAGTTCTGGAGAGCCGGGTGCCGGGCCACCGACCATCTCGTAGAGCACCAGGTCGTGCTGGTCCAACTCCTGCTGAATCCGCTGGAAGTAGCTCGATTCTCCGATGTGCACCGCACCGACCAGACTCACCAGTTGCCCTGTCTGCGGATTTCGATAACGGGTCACAGAAGTCCGTAACTGGGCGCTGCTACTGCCGGAACGAAAGAACTGGAGGAAATCCTCGACTGGATCCGCTGCGAAGAGCGGTGCAGGACCCAGAGAACTGAACCCCAGCAGCAGCCACAACAGCAAGAAAACCCGAACATCACCCGAACTTTTTTTGACATAGGATCGAGTTGGCAAGACTTAACTCCTTCAGTAGCAAATGTTTATGCTGAAAACGGGGGCAACCTGGAATCCCTTGATGTTAGGGTTTTGTTCGACGAAGATCTCCCTAACAATGCTGGGTTGCCGACCGCAACGAACAGTGCCGTAAAGGACAGTGCAACAGTCAGCACGATCGGAACGCCAACATGATACTTCGACCGTGCGGAACCGCTAGCAGGCAGATCGAGCAGATCAGGTAGATCAGGCAGATCGAACACGAGAACTGGAGAGCCTGACAAACCTGGAGACTTGCGATCCTCTAATTTTGGAGCAGAGATGCAGATGAACAAGACTCAGCCACGGTCAACACAGCAACGGCCTTTGCCGCTGCAGCCATTACCGCTGCAGCCATTACCGCTGCAGCCATTACCGCTGCAGCCATTACCGCTGCAGTCGTCACAAGCGGCCGATACGACCGCCACCGCACGATCGAACACGATGCAGACCCTGATGTCCGGAACGCCTGGTGGGGCCCCTCGAATCGATTGCCAGCTGGAGATCTTCCCTCTCCAGCCCGGATCCAATCCGGCGCAATCAGAGGGTGGCCCCCGGCGTCCGGGCTCTTCTGATCGACATCGAAGAGCGCGGTCAGGCTCGCTGTCGCCTCGTGGAGACGGTTCAACGGTCGATTCACTGGTCGAGACACGGGCATCGAACACATTGGCATCGAACACATTGGCATCGAACACTCC
>Ga0209667_1000521_pt1 | contig 32875 bp, 20 predicted proteins | sample SaaInlV_165m_DNA_2_FD_184682 | JGI IMG/M metagenome (GOLD analysis project Ga0209667, IMG submission 184682) | Marine microbial communities from expanding oxygen minimum zones in the Saanich Inlet - Saanich Inlet SI037_S3LV_125m_DNA (SPAdes)... | ecosystem: Environmental > Aquatic > Marine >... | reverse complement strand
AAACAGGAGAATTAGATACTGGGCTAGAAATTGTCAGAGCACCATTGTACATCGGCAATATGCCTGGTATTGAATTAGAATCATTTGGTATTAATATCGGATTAGGAACGAGATTATCACTACCGCTTGATGAGTTGACCATAACAGTTGACATCCCCGGATGACTGGTTTCAGTCAAATCCCATTGTTCACCTGCGAATAAAACGATTAAAGGTTCAGCACGCTTCTGGAATTCTCGTGGATATTCCTGCCCCGTTTGAGCATTGAAGTGATGTAAACCATCTTCCCCTACCACATATAATGAATTAGAATTAACGTAACCACTCGATAATCCAGATAATGAGCCAGATAATACAACAGAGTGATCTTTGTTAACCTCTAAGGCATCTAAACCACCAGAGCCAATAAGCAGTAAATGTTCTCCGTTAGAAACCATATCATAAGGTGGCCAAGAAAGTAAATTAGACGCGCTGGTTCCCGATTCCATCTGCATCATTGTACCATTCCAGTGAACTAATGGAGCAATGTCTGTGGCAACATGAACCCCCCAAGTATCTGCCTCTAGAGTTAGAACATTATTACTTGGAATCATATCAATCAAGTAAGTTCCATTTTGCATATCGGTATCAATATCCCAAGCGGCAACGCCTGGTCTTGTAGCACCTTGTCCATTATGAGAAATAAAGACAGAAGCGTTGTGATACTGGTCGAAAGTTGAGTTCCCTACAGTAACCTGTCTAGTTACTGAGTCTGCAAACATAAGGCCTGAAACACGATTACCAATCAAACCATCAGAATAATCTAATGTACTTTGTATCGTAAAAGTTTCATCTTCTAAAATTGTTAATCCTACCAAACCACCTACTAAGATAGTGCCATTGCCTTGGATTGGATTATCTAGAATCATTAAATGTTCAATAATTGGAGAAGGAAGGCCATTGAAGGTTGTTATTGGATTATCGAAACTCGAACTTGAGATATTATACAATCCAATACCTCCATGAGTAGCAATTAAAACATGACCATCTAATTGTAAGAAATCTCTGACTATATTACTTGGTAATCCAGCAATCAAACTACCTGCTCCCCAATTTTCATTATTAATATCAAAAGATTGGTAGCCTGCAGAAGTCCCAGATTCTCCCATTAATCCAACATACATGGTGCCGTCATCTTCGATATGCATTCCATCCATTTGCGAATGAAGAGCAGGTGATGTTGGAACCTTTGTACGTTGAAGAAGATCAACCTTCCAAAGGCCACTTCCAGCTGTAGTTACCCATAATTTATCTCCATCTAGAGATATATCATTAATTATGTCGTTCTCAAAATTATATCCAAATTCCCATCTTACAGTTCCATTAGTTAGTTCGCCTTGCAGAATAGAAGATGAATAATATGAATTTCGATCTTGACTTGATGTGACCCAAACATTAGTTTCATTATATATGATATTTTGAACCTGCCCACTTGTTAATCCTACTAATTCATCATATCCACTTTCAATTAACCCAGTAGAATCTAATCTATCAACTCTGTTCAATCCTGATGTTTGGCCAGAGCGCCCTATGGCATAAACAGGAGTGGTGCTCGAGGGGGCTCGAACAATTGAACAACCATCCATTCCCGGACTTAGAATTTGGCCATTAATTGTAGAAGACCCAGAAGTTACTATTCTAGAAATTCCACCTGTAGTATCATATTGATGTGCTGTAAGAAGTACGTTACCATCGTGCAACATGCCTCCTGGAAATATCCTATCTTCAGAAATACCATCGGCTGTATTCGTAAGTGTGGATAAGAATTGATCAGTATTGTAATTATACCTAGCGAGGCCTACTCCTTGTTCATCGAATCCAGCATACATAATACGATTAGATTCGTCACACGCAAGGGCTCGAACATCATTATCTGCCAAACCATTTGAGGTTAGTACCGAAGTTATCCACTCATCAGTCGTCCCATCCGAGTCATGATCGGCCAAATCATAACGAGCAATCCCTCCTTGATTTCCCCACCAATTAACTGCACCAATTGCTATGTGAACTATGTCATCACACACCTCAATGTCAGCAGTATAACCATCTGGGATACCTGCACTTCCGGTTTGCCATGTTGTCCAATTACCAGAGGTACCATTTTTACGGATAATTTGGGAATTTGTTTGAAATCCTCCACCAGAATAACTTCCTGCCCAAAGATCATCTCCGACAGTAATCATCGTGTACAATTCATCTTCTGCATCAGAAGGTAATCCATCATTAACAACCCATGGATCTAGCCATGTTTCATTATTAGGTTCCCAGCGAAGAATACCATCCATACTAGCAAACAAATAATCGCCTTGATATTCTACTATGCCTCGAATTGGGCCGGGTATATCCGTCCATTCATCAAGTAATGTCATTGTTTGTGCTGAAAATCGTCTCATAACATTATCACCGTAAGCAACCCATAACTCACAGGATGAAGCATTTATTGGAAAGCAATCTCCAAGGAATTGAGCGTTCACTCTCTCCACACTACTGATGGTAGAAAGAGATTCTTCCCATGTTTCGTTAGTTAGATTCCATCTAGCAATTGTGCCGTCACCTTCATTCCAGTATTGTCTTGGTCTTATCCCAATCCAAAGTTCTTCAGAAACTTGCCCAATACTATGGATTTTCCCATCCCAACCAAGTTCTTGCCCTACATCAATAGTAGACTCACTAGAGTTAGATGATAAATTAATTCTAAAAATCTCATCATTAGATTGTTGCCAAGAATTAGATCTTTGAGTTGAATAATGCAGTATATCATCAACTATTACAACATGAGCTGGTGCAGAATTTGAAAGAGTAGGCCCTCCTGAATTAAAACCACGATTCCAATCGATTAACACATTATTATTCACTACGTCAATAAGCGTTAATCCAAAGTCACCACCTGCCCAAATTGTATCTTCAATATGCCCAGGAATAAGAACAGTTACATCATCATCATCAATAAATCCTTGATCACCATCCCATGTTTGAAGCCATTGCTGACTGGTGAGATTATATCTTCCTATTCCTGTATTCTCAAAACCAATATACAATATATCTTGAACCTTAACCACCCTAGCTCTTTGCGTATCATCACCTGCCGTCCATCTTTCTACTACCTCTAGACCAACATCTCGATTTATTAGCGAAGCCCCCTCGTTATGGCCTGCTAAGATGCGAGTACAACAACTGTCAGAAAGAGGGCTGCTGAGAGGCACTAATTCTATAGAAAAAGTCTCACTAAATCGTGCAGAGGTATTCATTGGAGAAATGCATTCATCCCACTCATAAATATTATTTTGTATTATTGCCCAACCTGTCCAAGTGCAAACTCCACGATTAGTAGCCGCTACTACTCCATCTGCATCACTCTTGATATCATTGATTTTCCATGGATCATTGTTGCCACCTGGGACATCTGTTTCAAAATATTCCCAATCTGAACCATCCCATCTAGCCATTGCTTGGTTTGATGTTCCGCCAGAATTAGGAACCTCCATTCCAACAATTAAACCGCCGTAATAATCTAGGTGAAGAGCAAGTACGTCATTATCAGGTAAGCCACTACTTCCATCGGCATCCCATATATCTATTATATCGCTGGAGTATCTATCAATCAATAATATTCCAAAACCGGTCAGACCAAAGTAAATTATATCTCCATCAACTGCTATTGGAGCAGCCTCTAAATTGTCTGCTCCAAGAGATTTCCAAGAAGAGAGAATAGATAATTCTTGTAAATCAATCCTCATTACTCCTTCGTCAGGTGTTGCGATGTAAGCAATGCCATATCTAGTTACAACATCATTAATGAAATCTGAATCCAAGCCATCTTGTTCTGTTATCACATCTGAAAGTGTCATTGAAGAGGTATTGACAAAAGACAACCCATCTTCAAAATGACCTACAACTAAGATTTCGGTAAAAGCATCATGAGAAAGGGCCTTGACTGCATTAGATGCAAGTCCTTGAACCGTCCCGATATAGGAACCGTCTGTATTATCCAATCTTAGTATACCCGAATTAATTGTACCAACCCAAACATATCCATTCGTATCTTGGATAAATGATGTGATTTCGACAGGGTTGTTGACATAATCAGCGATATCGATGGGCATAAGCCATGTTTGTGTACCTTCATCGAACCTATCGATTATTGTACTGCCCGATACCCAAATCTCACCATCTTCACCATCATCAACATATATTACTTGATTCATAGTATTGATTGAAGGGCTACTGACCAATGTCTCTACACCATCAATTGTTTCGCCGACTAAACGACCTAATACACCAGAACCATCTCCAACCAATACTAACCCTGAGTCAGGGCTTCTTGAATGCCCGAAATCTGGCCAAGAAATTATTTCATTTCCGTTCTCTATCAAATTGAAAGAAGATAATTGCCTCTGAGAAGAAAAGAATAATGCATTAGTATCATAATTATGAATAGTATTTCCTGCAAGTATGTATAGCCATCCTTCTGTAAGGCCCAATCCAACCACTTGATTTGACGATAACCAGTTACTTGTTGACCAAGTAGCCATCCATGAGCTTGAAACAAGATTACGCCGATTTATTCCTGCATTTTCGGTTGCTATTAATAATTGATTACCAACTAATTGAAGATCGTTAATCATATCAGAGGATAAGAAATTACCCGTATTCCACAATGCATTACTATCTACTGATACTGATGCTCCATTAGGGCTGCTAGAAGTTGAATATCCTAATAGATGGAGGCCTTGATAAGTGGAAATGTACAGATTATCATCGTAAGATACTACATCTGTTGCAGATTTAACAGCCCCTCCTGGGCAATAATAGTATGATGACCAATTTCCTTCGTTGGTGTAGTACACATTACACCCTGAAACTGCCCAAATTGTACCATAATCATCGATTGTAATAGCAGTTATTGGAGAAGTTGATGTAGCTCCATCAACAAGATTGAAAGTTTCCATTAAAGATGAATCAGAAAGACTTCGTTGTAGTATCGTCCCATTAGATGTCCCAATAATCAAACGATTACCGCCTTCATCTATCGCGAGGCTTCTTCCTCGGACATTCTCTTCAATATCGATTATTAGAGTTGATGTCTGATCATCAAGATGTAGTAAATCGTCACCTAATAAAATGTATAATCGACCATCAAGTGGATTGACAGCACTGTCATATATTTCGATATCTAAAGGAGAAAAAGATACTTTTGGTTCAGCAGGACGGAGCGCTTCAATGACAATGTCTGTAATTGAAATTCCCGTTGGTAGTTGCCAGCTCGTATCACTTACCGAATTAGGTTGAACTCTTGAATCTAAAACTCCATTGGAATTTACTCCAGGTTGGTTCTCAGAGAAGGAGTCTTGTGTTCCGAATCCTCCTAAATCTGTCCAATCAAGTATAGGAGTTTGGCTATCTAACAAAGTGATTTGTGGTTCGTAAGCCGATTCACCTGCCGAGCCATTTACTCTAACTTGAAAAGTCATGTTATCTATTATCGCGCCCGGTGCGAAATCAAGGAATAAATCCCCATAAGCATATGTCCCATTAGATGGATTGGCTCCCGTCGCAGATAACTCAATCCATCCAGTATCGTTACTCCCCCCTGCCCCCCAAGCGCCGGGAATTGAGTTTCTAGATTCAATATTTTCGTCTAATTCTGAAGATGAATATGCTGACCAAGGTAGTAAAACCATCAAGGCTACTAACAAGATTGCCATCCTTTTTTGCGAGCCAGATACACTATGATATGTGGAGCGCATGTGTAACTCGCGTCGTTTTATACATTATCAAAGCGTGTGTTCAATGTGCCTTTTATGCTCTTACCACCGTAGGTGATTTAGAATTTCTATCTTTTTGAAAAAGAATGTGCAGAGGGCTGATAATATAAATCACCAATATCGGATAGCATCATAGGTGAGTGGTATGCCGGTTAATCAAAGGGGATGTAATCTTGACAGATAAGCAACTTCGAAAAGACGCTTTGGATTACCACTCTTCCAAGCCTGCTGGAAAAATTACTGTAGTGCCAACTAAACCTCATGGGACTCAAAGAGATTTATCTTTGGCTTATTCTCCTGGTGTCGCTTATCCTTGTATAGAAATTGAGAAGAATCCTGATGCCGCTTTCAACTATACTTCCAAAGGAAATTTGGTGGCGGTGATAAGTAATGGAACTGCTGTACTGGGGCTTGGAAATATTGGAGCATTAGCAGGAAAGCCAGTAATGGAAGGGAAAGGTTTACTGTTCAAAGCATTTGCAGATATTGATGTATTTGATATAGAAATAGATAGAACAAATGTCGATGAATTTGTTGAGGCCGTAAAAGCAATATCTCCGACTTTCGGAGGCATAAATCTAGAAGATATCAAGGCACCTGAGTGTTTTGAAATAGAGCGTAGATTGATTGAAGAATTAGATATTCCTGTAATGCATGATGATCAGCATGGTACTGCGATAATTTCTGGTGCAGCTTTGTTGAATGGATTAGAAGTAGTAGAGAAAGAAATATCGGAAGTAAAGGTAGTAGTTTCAGGAGCAGGGGCGTCAGCAATTTCTTGTGCTCGTCATTATATACGGTTAGGTGTCAGAAAGGAAAATTTATTGATGGTTGATTCAAAAGGAATTTTGACGAAAAAGCGCTCTAAAAATGGTGAATTAAATGAGTATAAAGATGAATTTGCAAGAGAAATAGGAGAAGGAGGAATCAAGGAAGCAATGATTGATTCGGATGTTTTTCTTGGGCTATCAAAAGGAGGGGTTGTAAGTAAAGAAATGGTGACTTCGATGGCTTCTAGACCATTGATATTCGCACTAGCAAATCCTGATCCTGAAATATTACCTGACGATGTTTATCAGGTAAGAGAAGATGCTATTGTAGCTACAGGAAGATCTGATTATCCTAATCAAATAAACAACGTTCTAGGATTCCCATATATCTTCCGTGGAGCATTAGACGTTAGAGCAACTGAAATAACTGAAAATATGAAAATGGCAGCCACACATGCAATTGCTGCATTGGCTAAAGAGCCTGTTCCAGATGATGTTGCAGCGGCCTACGACGGAGAACAAATTCAATTTGGGCCAGAATATATAATTCCAAAACCATTCGACGCTAGAGTTTTGATATGGGAAGCTAGTGCAGTTGCCCAAGCAGCTGTGGATGAGGGGATTTCAAAATATACAAAAAAGGATTTCGATATAGAAAAATATCAAGAAGAACTTGAATCTCGATTAGGTTTGACACGTTCAATAATGCGTCGCGTAATTAATAGAGCAAAAAGAGACAAGAAAATAATTGTATTTGCAGAAGGAGAACACCCCACAATTATCAAGGCTGCTGCACAATGTATTTCCGAGAATATTTGTGAGCCGATTTTACTTGGGCATACAAAAAGGATTAATGCAGTAAAGGAAGAATTAGGGCTTGAATTCAAGTGTGAAACTATAGATGTGAGATATGACCCTAGAAGAAGAGGCGATTATGCAAAAGAATTCCATAAATTAAGAGGTAGAAAAGGATTAACCATGGAAGATTCAGTTAGATTACTGAAAACCACTACCTATTTTGGACCAATGATGGTACACATGGGAGATGCTGACGGGTATCTTGGAGGGATTTCGCATAATTATCCAGATATTGTTAAACCCTGTCTACAAACAATTGGACCGGCACCTGACACTCACAGGATAGTCGGGATGTATATGATGACAGTTAATGGACAACTAATGTTCATTGGCGATGCCACAATAAATATCTATCCGGACTCTAGAACATTAGCAGAAATAGCGGTTCAAACGGCAAAAGTTGCTAGAAGATTTGGCGTTAAACCTAAAGTTGCAATGCTTTCATTTTCAAACTTCGGAACTAGTGGAGAAATGAGAACAGATAGGATAGAAGAAGCAATAAGTATGGCTAGAGAATTAGATCCAGGGCTGATTATTGATGGACCTATGCAAGCAGATACTGCATTAATTGAGGATATTCAAGAAAACTATCCATTCATGGAATTTGAAGGCCCGGCAAACGTATTAATTTGTCCAAATCTAGCATCAGCAAATATTGCTTACAAACTACTTCAAAGAGTGGCTGGAGCAGAAATGACAGGCCCGATCCTAGAAGGTTTAGCAAAACCAGCACACGTCCTTCAAAGAGATGATAGCGTTAGAGAAGTTGTACATATGGCTGCAATCTGTGCTGTTGATGCTCAAAGGCATGCTACGCAAAAACTCTGAGACAATTTTCTATTTCAGTCTAATACTTTTGGAGATGCAGATAATACTTCTTCACTACAGCCCTCAGAATATTGTTCGAAATTCTCGATAAACATTTGTGCTAGTAAATTCGCTACATTGTCAAATCTAGTTTTATCAGACCAGGTCTCTCTTGGTTGAAGTATCTCGTCTGGGACCCCTTCACAAGTAGTGGGCACTTCGAATCCGAACCTTTCATCTTCTACAAAGATTACATCATCTAAAGAACCGTCTAATGCAGCATTGAGAAGAGCACGAGTCCATTTTATACGAATCCTACTAGATTCTCCGTATCCACCTGCTACCCATCCAGTATTGATTAGCCAACAGTTTGCGTCATGATCTCGAATCTTGCTAGAAAGTAGATCTGCATATACACTTGGATGCCTTGGCATAAATGGAGCGCCAAAACACGTAGAGAATGTTGCTTGAGGTTCGGTTATTCCTATTTCAGTACCTGCAACTTTAGCAGTATATCCCGAAATAAAATGATATGCGGCTTGCTCGGGAGTCAAACGAGAAAGTGGAGGAAGAACGCCAAATGCATCACAGGTCAGGAAAACAACATCCTTTGGATGACCTGCCATTGAATCTAATGTACGATTCTCAATTGATTCAATGGGATAAGACCCTCTAGTATTTTGAGTTAGAGTCCCATCTTCAAAATTAGGTACGCCATTTGCATCAAGAATAACATTCTCTAATACTGACCCCGGCATCCTAGTTGTAGCAAAAATAGCGGGTTCATCTTCTTTTGAAAGCCCGATTAATTTTGCATAACATCCGCCTTCGAAATTAAAAACACCATCATCAGACCAACCATGTTCGTCATCTCCAATCAATGCCCTTCCAGGGTCAGCTGAGAGTGTGGTTTTTCCAGTTCCAGAAAGACCAAAAAATAATGCTGAGTGATTATAATCGGTATTAGCAGAACAATGCATAGGAAGTAATCCTTTAGCAGGTAATATATGATTCATTATTGTGAATATCGCTTTTTTGATTTCTCCAGCGTAGTGAGTACCCCCAATAATTACGAGACCTCTATCTAATGCAAGAATTACAAACACTCCTGAATTAGTACCATCGGCTTTAGGATTAGCCATAAGTTCCGGTGCATGAAGAATGGTATATTCGGGCACATGGTTTACTAGTTCACTGGGCTCACTTCTCACAAACATATTATGGAAAAATGAAGCATGCCATGCTTTCTCTGTAATTAAACGGACAGGCATAGAATATTTTGGGTCTGCTCCACAATGAGCATCTTTAACGAATAAGACATCTCTACTATCAAGATGATTTTGTACCTTAACCAGTAATCTATCAAAAATCTCTGAAGAAGTTGATTTATTCACTTCACCCCACCATACGTCATCAGCTAGACCTGATTCTTGAACAATGAAACGATCATTTGGTGAGCGACCGGTTCTCTCACCTGTTGTTGCTAACAATACTCCGTGAGTTGTGAGTGATGCCTCTCCCCTTTCTACGGCCATGCCATGGAGCTCTTTCCAATCTAAATTCCAGTGTACTGCGCCACTAGGATTGAGTCCATGTGTTGCTAAAGGTGTGGCAAATTCGGAGGATGAAGGGCCCTTCGACGTCGTCTCCATGTACTTTGACAATGTCAGTCGCTTTTCAATGATTACGGAGAGATATAGAAAATATAGAAATTTTATCACAAATAATTAACGGGGATTAAATTATGTCATAAACACCTGTCAGGGAGACTGTGAGTGCCGACGACTCGGATGACAATATCATTCGAAGAAGAGAATTTAAGATTAGTGATTCTATTCAATTAGAAGATATTCTCATTCAAGATGATGCTATTAAAGAGACCGTGGTTTCAGAAAAAAATGAAATTGATGAGGCCATTGGAGATATATTCGACCCTTTTTCCCAGGATAATGAAAATTTACCTGGAATTGTAAAGAAAGATGGGACCGTCGAAACATCTCCTGAAACTGATGTTGTTACTAATTTAGCCAAAGAAGGTGAAAGAAAAGTCAATTGGATTTTAATGGCATCAATGATCGTGATATTTTCTGCTCTAGGCATTGTTGTGGGAACAGCGTTAGATCCAATGTTGGCAATTATTTTATTGATTGGTCTGGCATTATTTGGGTTCTGGTTAGGTGAATTATGGATTCCCAAGAATAATTTAAACTTACTTGGTGTCACGTGGGTAATAATCTCAATGAAAGTCCTATATGGATTGGCTATTGAACTACAAAGATGGGATTTCATTACTATAGAAATTCTTGGTTTGTTTTTACTAGCACTTGTTGGTCTGAATGTTTATGCCTCTTACAGACATAATTCTGATGCCATTGCGGCACAATCTACTCTTATTTTATTAGTAATCGGTTCAGCAACTGGCTATAGTTTTGGAGAAATAGGTATAGCATTAATGATTCTACTTGCAACTATACTAGTGCATGGATTAGCAATACACAGGAAGTCAGGGAATTTGGCAGCCTTGGGTATAGCATCGACTAATCTATGGATAGGGATGCACGCATTAACTAGTGGATTTAGTATTGGCTCATTGACCATCCTTCCATTAGAAACACGATTACTTTTGTTCATATTAATTATGATAATAACTGGAATAAATGCGAGTATGGCGGCAAAGTTTGCGAGAGATGAAAATTGGTTCTCGAAAGCGTTCGAGGCATTAGGGTTAGGTAAACCTGGATTATGGGGTGTTTCTATTTCTTTAGGCATGGTTGGTGCCCTGATGGCAGTAGGTGCGAATCGTGAAGAACTGGGATATGCCATTGGTTTAATCTCAATTCTAGTTTCATCTTTTGGTGGTTCTTATTTAGTAGTTAGAGGAGTAAGCACAAAAAGGGTAGTGCAGCCTTTATTAATTTCAGGAATATTTCTTACTATTCTTCTAGTAACCAATGAATCTTGGAGAATGTTACCGTTTGATTCTTACGAATTATTTGCAGTACTTGGGATAATAGTAACTGCATTTGTAATGCTTAGAGATCAAAAATCGGTGACTGATAGAGTGCTATGGACTGGCTCTGTTGCTATATTGATGTTACTTGTTATTATGATACCAGCCGAGCCCTCAGATAATTTCTGTATCTCTAATTGTCAAGCAGGCGATGGCGGATTTTTACTATTATCTGCATTAACATTTATACATATTGGAACCGCGATTTTAGCAATAAAAAGAGAGGCTCCCGCTCTGGCGGGTGTTACGGTAATTTTGCCGTGGTCATGGGTAATTATTGAAGAAATACTTGAAGAATCAATAAGAACCCTAATTGTGGCGAATAGCGGCACAGACCCAGGATCTATTATTCATCTAGAGCCATTTCCACTCTTTGGTTACTTTGCCATTGCTTCCATATTAATGGCAATAGTTAATTTTAAGCTTGGAAAAAATGGAGTGAATCTGGCGTCAAAATTCCTAGGAGTAACAGAAGTTTCTGCTTCAATAAGAGACTCAGGGTTACTACAACTTTGGAGTATTGGATTATGGTTACCAATTACTACAATTATTTTTATGGCGAAATTTGGAGGGTTTACGGCATTGACTCTTCTGGGAATTTATACATTAATTGTAATAATCCATATGATTTCAGAACTTACAGAGAAGAGAATCGGTAACGCATCAATTATGTTGGCAACTATCTCATCTGGATTATTAATACTACAATGGCAATATGGAATTGAAGAAGGCTTCATGGTGATTTATTCTATTGTTGCAATGGCGCTACTTATTCGAAATAATGGTTCCAATGAAGTAATTTATTCAATTGGAATGTCACTATTAGCTGTACCAATGTTGATTAGTTTAGTAGCAAGAAAATCCAATGAACTCATAGATACAGAATTAATACCAAGTCTGGGAATTACCAAAATCTCTATCTTATGTACTGCGATATTGGTTATAATATATCTCTCAAAGGCAGCAAAAATGGAGAAGCTTTTGAGCCCTGCTCTAGCATCACTTTGGTTACTAACAGTTAACATTGCTCTAGTATACAAAGAAGGTGAATTCTATGAAATTATAATTGCCTTAGCCATGTTTGCAGTTAGTACAATTTGGCTAGTTGGCAATGGAGAAGTAAGAAGGGAAATAAAAAGTATTACAAAGAAAAATTCATTGAAAGAATTAGCAAAAGAAGAATCAATTGAGAAAAATATATCAATAGGAAATGTCACTGGTTTTAATCCTCAATTAGTAGAATTAAAGAATAAAAGAAAGAAGAGAAGAGAAATGGAAGAAACAGAGAATATTGAAGACTTATATCTTACCGATGCTACTCATAAACCAGTAATAATAATCTTAGTTCTTGGATTAGTTATAGTAAGTTCTGCAATCATTAGTTTCATTGGAGGGACAAATCATTTAGTTCTACTAAGCACTGGGATTTTTATCTCAATATTGGTACTAGTCGCGCGAGAACGTACAAAAAATCTTGAATTGGAACTACCTCATTTTTTAGGTATTGAAATGCCTATCGCAATCTCAATAGGTGGCATCATATTAATTCAAGTTTCAGGGCATTTGGCAGCAGGTAGCAGTAATTTAGAGTTACTAGATATGGCGATAATGGTTTTACTAGTAATGTCATTTTGTATTATTTCATTAATCAATCAAAGAAATCTCTTAGATAGAATACTAATTGCGATTGATTGGTTTATTATTCCAATATTAATAGGAAGGATTGTTGGAACTATTCTGTATGAATCCTTGCCGGCACCATTTACAGTTAATCCTACAAAAGGAGACCAGATAGAATGGATTTTGCCATGGACTATTTTAGAAATACTACTTATTTTATCAATAATTATTATTGCATGGATAGAAACTAAAAAATTAGAGAAAAAAAAAGAACCTACCACTAATAATTCTCTGAGGGCTTTGGCAATAGTTTTCATCTCTACCGGGCCAGCAGGTTTTCTAGCATTAATATTAGTAATATATCATACCATCAAGAATCAACAAACGGTTGAATTTGGACTAGTGATGCCCACGATATTGCTCTCAATGGTTTCCTTATCTAATTGGATTGATTCACTCAAAGGAATTATTGATGAACTCACATTAATCTTAGGAGGGATTGTACTAATTCTATGTATATTGACTGTACCTTTCAAGAAAGAAGAATGGACAATGACTTTGGTGACGGATTCGCACCTACTACTCTACTCCGGATTATTATTGACAGGGGCTTTTACAACTCTTTATCTTCCAATTGTTCTAATAAGCCTGTCAACTACTGTTTGGATTATTGGAATTATGCAACTAAGGAGAATTTTACGAATCTTGGGCTTATTTGATCTTATTATTGCCATATTAGCTTCTTTGATGATACTGGGTGCAAAAATGCTTGAACCAACAACATTACTGATTTCATTAATTGTTTTAGCAGTAGAATTGGGACTTGTTGCGTGGCTATCGCTCTCGAATGAAGATGAAATTGTAAAAGATTAATTAAATTAATGATTTTCGTCGTACTAAGAGTAATTTTATACTATAATATGTATGTTTTTTTTACTAACGATATATGCTAACCTTGATGATGGGCGGGCCCGACAAAGTACTGTGACGAGGTCTTGGATAGCCGATACATCGGAGGAAATTGAACATCCCCCTATACCTATCGGGTTGAACGAAATGACCGTCCCCCGAACTATGATTATACTTTCATTAGCTACTATCTTCATGATTATTTTATCATCAGTATGGTTAGCTGTAGCAGCATTTCAATTTCAAGACGATTTAGAAGAATTATTTCCTCCTACCGGAGTAACTGAGGCTGATCTAAAAAATGAAGGTAGATGGTCATGGGAACTTGATTTGTTGTTCGATACTTGTGATTCGAGATTGGATGATTGGGAGTGGCCTGAATCATTAGCCGGACAAGATGATTATTTTCTTTATCCTGGAGAATTAAAGTGTGATTGGGAACATCAAGGAAATGGTGATAGGGCAAGTATTGTGGTGTATAATAGAGGAAATACAACAATCGACTTAATTCTTGAAATAATAGGTGGAGGCGTGGAGTTTACTAATGAGGGAAGTTCAAATCTATTATTGAATGGTCTAGAAGGTAATAGCACAGAGATTATTGAAATATCGTTGACTGAAGAGGTTACAGAAAAAGATATCAAAATTACAGCAACCCATGTCGAATTTAATCCAATTTCTATGATTAATTTAGATGTTCATTTATTTAAAGGCCCTGATGAGAGACCTTTGCACATAAGTGATGGCGATAATATTCAGGTTCACTACGTACTCTGGGACGCAGATACTGGAGAACAATTAGATGAAGGAGATTTACCAGTTCAGGGGGGTGATGATTCCAGATATATCAAAGGATTTGGCTGGGCGGTTATTGGACTAGATATTGCTGAAGATAGAGGATTCGTACAGGATACTGGAACGACACATACCGTATTATTACCTCCTCCTATTGCATATGGCAATAGTGAAGGTCATGAACTAGAAAATACCTGGTTAAGATTTGAAGTTAAGATTGATAGAGCGTTTAACACATAGTATTAGAGAGATGATTGCATGTCCGAAAATAACAAACATACGGCATTAATACCGTCAAAAAACATCGGTGATGAGGCAGGGAAACGCAATGCTCCGACGTCTGCAAGGAAAGGAGAGCCTCTACTACACATGACTGAGGATATGCGAAGGCTGTCAACTCCTTGGGCGATATCAATGGCAAGGGCGAAACAAATTGAAGCCTCTGACTTACCAGCAGGAGTGATTTTAGACGCTGCTGCAGGTTCTGGTGCACAGCTAATTGCACTAGCTACAGAATTGAAAAGACCCGCTCTGGGTATCGAACTAGACGGAAATATCGCTGTTCTATGTGCTGCGAATATGCATATAGCTTCTGATGGAGATCAAATACAGAGAACATTAGACCGAGTTATTATTGGAGACGGGAGTGATGCGGAAGGAGCCATTACTGCTTATTGGAATAGTTTGAGAAAATCGGGTACAAGGGCTCATCCACCTATTGCAATGTTACATCTAGATCCGGCAAGACCAAGAGATGCACAAAATCATCATATCGATGAAATGAAACCTCCACTAAAATCAGTTCTTAATTCTTGGAATGAATATTTACAAACGGGACCTAGGGGGCCTGCTGTTTTGTTAGACCTATCGCCAAGATTAGGACCTGAACAACAAATGATGGTCGAGGCTATTGTTGAAACTATTTTTCCAGGATCCCCAAAAACTTGGGAATGGTTGAGCCAAGGGGGAGGTCGGATAGATAGGTTATCTCTCTGGATAGGTGCAATTTCTTCAAAAGAAGATAGAAGATGTATAAGGATGGGGTCGAAGAATATCTTAGCTAAGATAGAGGGAAGTAGCTCTTCTTCTAAAATTGAAAGCCTGAATAAACCACCACCATTTGGAGCTTATATTTCAATAATAGATCCTGCTTTGATACAGAGCGGACTACAAGAAAAATGGCTAAGTAAGGCTTTGAAACCAAACTGTGGTCATTCATGGCTTAGACTAAAAGGAAGAAGACCTATACTAATACATACAGATCCTTTGAATGAAGATGATGAAATAGAAGGTTTCGTAGTGAGCACTGGAGAAATTACTCAACATAGACTTACACCACCTGAATTACACTCTATTGATCAAGTGGCTAGTGCTGCTTCAAGGAACAATATTGGAAAAATAACTCTTAGGTGCTCGTTGGATCCTGAAACACAACCGACTCTTCAACGTCGTCTAGATAAAGCGCTTCGAGATGTAGATGGGTCGAAAGCTTTCATGATTGATGTTGATTTAGAACGTGGTACTGGCAGTCATAAGTTGTATATTATCTGTAAAGAATCATAAAAAAAAATGAAAAAACGCTATCTAAATCCAGCGGGTGGGTTGAAATAGGGCAGGTAAGTCGCGAGGATGCCGTAAAGGCCACTGGAAACAGTGAACACGGGAGGACCGTAGAATGAGTAAAGAAAAACAAGAGATTGGAGATGACTTCTCCTATATTATCAGAATGGCTGACAGCGACATAGATGGATTGAAACCAATAGCAATAGGACTTGCATCGGTTAAAGGCATAGGAGTTCGTACATCTCAGCAACTATGCAGACTAGCAAACATCGATGGAACAAAGCTCGGAGGTCATCTAGAAGATGATGAACAAAACAGACTTAGAGAGACTATTGATGGATACGCGACTAATGTCCCATGGTGGTTAGTTAATCGCCAAAGAGATTTAGAATCAAACGAGGATGCTCATCTTGTAGCAATGGATGTTAAAATGACTCGTGACGATGATATTTCACGCCTAGCTGGTATGAAAACATATCGTGGCTTAAGGCATAGAAGTGGGCACAAAGTTCGTGGCCAGAGACTTCGAAGTAATGGAAGAAGTGGTACTGCACTCGGTGTGCAGAGGAAGAAGTGAGGCGAGATTATGGGAGATCCTAAATTTGCACGATCAAAAACACAGACACCTACTCATCCGTGGAAACAGGCACGTATTGATGAAGAGCACGCTTTGAAAGAAAAATATGGCTTGAAAAAAGTTGGAGGAATGAAAGAGATTTGGAGAGAGAAATCTTCACTTCGTAGACACAGAAACCAAGCAATGAAGCTAATTGGAAGAGTAGATACTTCTGAAGGGCATTTTGCCAGAGAGAAAACAGATTTAGTTAATTCATTATGTAGGCAAGGTTTGCTTGTAGAAGGCGCAAATATAGACGACGTTCTGCAAATAAATGTTGAGCATATGCTTTCTAGAAGATTACAATCTGTAGTCTACTACAGAGGATTGGCACCGTCCATGCGAGCGGCAAGAAATATGATTGTCCATGGTCACATCTCCATAGGAGAACAAAAAATGACTGTTCCCGGTTATCATATTAGAAAGCATGAAGAAGAAAATTTGAATTATTCTTCCAACTCAGTTTACAATGACCCCAACCACCCCTTCAGATTAGAAATGGAAAAATTAAGACTAACTATGGTCACCGATGAAGAGCCTGAAGAAGTTGGAGCCCCTAAGGCTGCTACTGAGGATTTCGTTGAAAAAATCAAGAAGGATGCTGAAGAAGCTCCTAAAATCGAAGAAACAATTCCTAAGGAGGGTAACTGATGGGACATAAAGCTATTTTACATATTTTCAGTACAAGTAACAATGTACTAATTACTGCTACCGACTTAACTGGAGCTGAAACTATTTGCAAGGTTTCTGGTGGTATGGTAACTAAGGGCGGTAGTGATTCGGGTGGACAATTCGCTTCGACTCGTGCTGCTGAGAGAATCGCAGAAATGTTGGCTGAGAAAGATTTTGATCAAGTTATTGTAAAATATAGAGGAGCAGGTGGAAATCGAAATCATAACGCACCTGGTGCAACTTCGGCTATACGTGCCCTTACTAGAGCGGGTGTTCAAATAACTAGAATCGAAGATGTCACTCCAATTCCAACAGATGGGACGAAAGCAAAGGGTGGCCGTCGCGGACGAAGAGTGTGAGGTGCAAGATATGGTTAAAGTTACAATTATTGAAGAAACTGATGAAAGAATAAAGATTCTTTTATCTGATACTGACAGAGCTTTCGTGAACTCAATTCGAAGATCTTTGATTTCAGATACTCCAAAAATGGCTATCGAGACTGTACGTTTTGAAATGGGAACTGTTGAACAAGAAGATACAATTTGGGAAACTACAGGACCTCTTCCAGATGAAATGATTGCACAAAGACTTGCAATGATTCCAATACCAACTCGACATGATGAATTTCATTTCCAAGATGAATGCCCTAATTGTTCTGAACTTGTTGAAGAAGATAGAGGATGTCCAATGTGTACCATGATTTACACTTGTAAAGCATTTGGAAGTGAAGAAGGAACTATGGTTACTGCTAGAGATCTAAACTATCTTGGAGACTCTACTCTAGAAATTCCTGAATTATACAAAACTATTCCAATCACGAAACTTTTCCGTGGACAAATGGTTGAATTTTATGCAACTGCAATCATGGGAAGAGGTAGAGACCATGCTAAATGGTCACCTGCTTGTGGTGTTACTTTCGAACCAAAACATATTGGAGTAATTAATAACAAAACAAAAGCAAAAATTTTATGGGATTTGAAATTAGGAATTACGGCAAAAGATTTTACTGATGGGAAATTAGAAGATTACTACAAAGTTCAAGAGCTGAAGAAGCAGTTACATCATGTAGGTGAAGGAACTGAAGAATTGAGAACTTTCAAAGATGCAATTATTCTTGAGGAAGTACCTAGAGAATTTATTCTAAGTTTTGAAACAGATGGTTCTATGACTCCAAGAACTGCCTTTGATATGGCAGTAAAAGAGTTAGCTGGAAGATTCGACACTATTGAAGAAGATTCTAATGCAGTATTCTAATTTAGTTGAAGAGTTTTTATTCTACTTCACTTAGGGTGCTTTGGTATGACTGTTATACTCGGTCGAGGTGAATCAGGCTCACATGTGACCCTGATTTTCACTATAAACGATAATTCTAAAGATTTAGACGAGCAAGGGAGTCTAGGAGTTGGGCTATGTCTAGAACATGGTGTGGAGATTATAGCAAGAGGTGTCGAAGGAAATTTCGGCGTGAATGTTAAATTTATCGAAGGTAAAGGTGAATCTGAGCTATACGAGCAGGTATTCAAATTGTTATCTGAAAGTATAATAAATATCAAAAATTATAATTGGGATCTGGCTGTAAGATTAAAATTACCAATTTCCCAGGGATTTGGGATGTCTGCTGCAGGAGCAATTGCTGCCGCTTTGGCTATTCAAAGAGCAGTCGGTGAACCTCATGAAGAAAGTCTGAGACGAGCATTTGCAATAGCACACCGTGTTGAAAGAAATCGGTCGACTGGTTTGGGAGATGTTACTGCTTTAGCTGCAGGGGGTGTTGAAAGACGAATCTCCCCAGGTGCACCTTTTACTGGCGATTTATTGACTAAAGGTCCCGGAATTTCAGAGGGATGGTATGAGAAAATAGAGGTACTATTGGCTTGGAAAGATGATTCTGGTAAACATACTTCATCTTATATTGACGACCCAAAATGGAAAGAATCGATTAGTAAAGCAGGAACTAAACAGATGAATAGTTTAATGCAAGGAGATTGGAATAAATCTCAATGGAGGGATTTAATTGAAAGTTCAGAGGTTTTTGCCTATGAAAGTGGTCTACTGTTAGATTCTAGTAGATCGAAATTACTCGAAGAATCTAGAGGAATTATAGACACTCTAGAGTTAGAATATAAGCCTCTATTATGTATGTTAGGAAAAAGTCTAGTCATCGTCCCTAAGAATGTGGAAGATGAAAATATTCCGGATAATCTACAACAGAGATTAGAGGAAATAGGATTTAAAACTCAAAAAACGCTGTTACGAAGATTATTCTGATTTTTTCTTAATACTTTCATGAAATGTCGCTAAAGCTTCCAAATTCAAAGGGCTGGAATCAAGTAAAATTGCTCCCTTTAATCTGAGAGTTTCACAAAACCCATGTCTATACACAATAGCGCCTTGACCGTATTCATTCACGTATCTATCAACTTGTTTCTGTGTTTTTTTCTTAGGGAATCTTAAATCTGCACCGAAGAAGTGTTTTGCATCAATCCATGCACAAGGAATACCGTTAATTCTAACGTCGTCTAATAATAATAAGTCTGGAGTAATAATTGCACGTCCTTCTGATTTTTTTTGCTCGGCAAGTAGATCTTCTTGACGGCGAAATCTAACATTAAGAGAAGTGAAATAATCGCATAATATATCTTCAAAAACCTCTGCAGCATTTTGTGTTTCTGATTGATTGACTGAACTAACACGATCAGCAGATTCGGCTAACTGGAATTGTTCTCTATCTCTTTCATTCATTTTACTCGGGACTTTGAGTGTCTCCTTGATCTTATTTTTCGACCAACCTCGGCCGGTTAATATCGCCCGAAATACATTCACTGGAGGTGCATCAAATCTAGTAGATAGAGAAAGTACGCTTTCACCGCTATCATATCTTCTCTTCAATTCATTAGCACGACTCATTAGTCTACCATGAGAATAAACACTTTTTTCTTGATTTAACGCACTTCTTAATGATAATGATTGTTCAAGAGTTATATCTAATTTTTCAATTTTCTTAGCTATTTGCTGGACCCTCTCTTCAGGAAGGAAACCGAATTCTCCGGGTGAGCAAACCAAAGGGCTCGCTTTACTCTGTACCGATTTTTTAACCGCATTTAAATCCCATTTGACATTAACAATCTTGGCAGGAGGGTCGATATCTTGCGAGAAACCCATTGGTGCAGGATTCACTGTGAATCGAGATAAAGCACGCTGTATTGCTTCATCATCGCCGCCTTGATTGATGTCTACAGAAGTATTTTTCGTACTATTACGGCGACGACGAGGACGGCGTTTCTGCCGCTTATTACCATCATCTTGTTCACTCAACGGTACTTCGAAGAGAATACGCACCATGAACCCACCGTGCAAGAGATATGGAAGAAGTTAGATATCTTAGACAAAGGCAATTCCGGGCTCTAATGGTGAAGCAACCCTTGCTTTACCTGCAACATCGTCGCCATCTCCAACCTCGTAAGATACTACTGAGCCTACTGAAAGGGCGTTTGCAATAAATTCTGCATTTTTATTTATGAGTTCGCTTTCATTAAATTTAGAAGATATTAAAGAAGCTTCTCCCTCTGACCAAGTATATATTTTGCCTCTATTTTTCTTATTCCCCAGTGTGAAAGATTGCCATGCTTGAAAAATTTCACCTCGCAGATTTTCTTCATTGAATATTTCTAATGAGCGCAAATATTCCACTCCATTCTTTCGAAAATCAAAATCGCTCTTACTAAGAGAAATGGCCTCTAAGGCAAGATTGTTCTTCCAACGGGATGCAGTTTGAATAACGCAACTTGAAATGAGAGTATCTGAATGTCTTTGAGCGAGTCCTTTCACATTTCTCGAACTATCTATCAATGCCCTAAGATAACTCTCTTTAGCAAGGTTAATTGTATCGGTACTATTCTTTTCTAAATCTTTTATAATAAGTTCACTGATCATTTTCTCACCCCCCATTTTCGACCAAAATTCTTCTGCAATGTGGGGGGTCGCTGGTGCTAACATAGGAATCCAATTAGAAAGGAATATTTTTGCCGTACTGGCATCTGAACCACCTCTTCTCCGATACCATTGCCAATCGGATAACATTTCAAAGTGGCTAATCATTACACCTTCACGTAAACTGACGTTTTTCATTGCAATCTTCCATCTCGAATGATTTAAACGCATTCTGGCTAATATCCATTCATCAATTTCATTTGGAGAATTAGTTAATTCATTAGAAGATTCAAATGCCTCAATAATTGATTGCATTTGTCGATGATTTGAGACTATGGCATTATCAGACCAATCCATACCTGCTTCAGGATTCGCTCCGAATAAAATGAACAGACGAACGGTATCGGCACCATATTTATCGACCATGGTTCCGGGGCTCACTGTATTTCCTAACGACTTACTCATTTTCGCCTGCCTAGTAGTAAGGTCGGATTTACAAGATGGACAGTTTCCATCAAAATTTTCTATATGATATTCTATATTACATTCGACACAAAAAGGTGCTGGAGCGTTTAACATACCTTGGCATACTAATTGACCAAATGGTTCTCCAGTTGTATTCATTCCAAGATCTCTTGTTGCTTTAGTAAAGAATCTTGCATAAAGAAGGTGCATGACTGCGTGTTCGATTCCTCCTATGTACAGGTCTATGCCTCCTTCCATCCAATAATCAATAATCTCACGGTTAAATGGACTGTCTTCATTATTAGAATCTCCATATCTTAGGAAATACCATGATGAATCATAAAATGTATCCATTGTGTCTGTTTCACGTCTTGCCTGAAGCCCACATTGTGGGCAATTAGTCATGAGAAATTTTTCACTAGATTCTAGAGGATTACCACTTTCATCCCAACTAAATTTGACATCTAAGGGTAGTCGGACTGGGAGTTCATTGTATGGGACTGGAACAACTCCACAATCATCGCAATGAAGCATCGGTATTGGAGTCCCCCAGAATCTCTGACGACTTAGAAGCCAATCTTTCAATCTATATTGAACGGTACCATGACCTGACTTCTCAGATTCTAGTGCTGCAATTACTGCTTCCTTAGCTTCATCTCCAAATAGTCCATCAAAACCATCTCTGGAAGAGTTATTCATATATCCTAGGGTATCGAGTACGGGATTTTCCTCGATTGCACTTTCATCATTAGTACGAGAAAGCACTGGTTTGATTGGAAGATCGTACTTCTTAGCAAAATCATAGTCTCTCTGATCATGTCCCGGTACAGCCATTACAGCTCCAGTCCCATAACTGGCAACAACGAAATTACCTGCATAAATTGGAACTTTTTCACCACTAAGTGGATTTATCGCAAACCTTCCTAATGGTACGCCCTTCTTTTCTTTCAACATATTAATTCTCTCGAATTCAGACATCTTGGCACATTCGTCACGGAGAGCCTTCCAGCCTTCCTCGTATTCTGTTCCAGAAACAAGTGACTCGCAAAGAGGATGCTCGGGCGATAATGTCACAAATGTCACGCCAAATATTGTATCGGGCCTAGTAGTAAATGCACCTATTACAGATTCTTCACCAACAACAGGGAAGTCAATATGAGCCCCGTGAGACCTACCTATCCAATTTCTTTGCATGGCTTTGACATTTTCAGGGAAATTGATATTATCTAAATCATCAAGTAATTCATCAGCATATTCCGTCATACGTAGAAACCATTGTGCCATATCTTTCTGAACAACTTCTAAACCACAACGCCAGCAACGATTATTTTTGACTTGCTCATTCGCAAGTACGGTATCACAATCATTACACCAATTTACTGGAGCAAATCTTCTCTCCACTAATCCAGCTTCATAAAATCGAATAAAAAGTTCTTGATTCCAACGATAATATTCCGGAGTTGAAGTAGCAAAGGTCCGATTCCAATCATAGGAATAACCCATTCTTTCTTGATCGGTTCGAATCATTGCAATATTTCTTTCTGTAACATCGTGAGGATGGCCCCCCTCTTTCTTTGCGGCATTCTCTGCTGGCATTCCGAATGAATCATAACCCATGGGATAGAGTACATTTTTACCCATTAATCGTTGGAATCTTGCCATAGCATCACCAATCGAATAATTCCGAACATGCCCCATATGCATATTACCTGACGGATAAGGAAACATTTCCAAACAGTAGAATTTTGGTTTAGATGTATCTACCTTAACTGAAAATACATCCTTTTCTTTCCATTGATTTTGCCAGTACGACTCTATTCGATGCACGTCATAATTCATTTAATCACGTCCACTAATTATTCTTTGACTGATGATAATATCAAGTGAAGATTCATTACAAATTCAAAGGTCTTTTCTCTGGTAAATGGATACACCACTTGATTCACACGCTTCGACTATCAGAGTTCGCTATGAAACCTCTCCTTTGAATATGAGCCGGTATGCCTATCCGGCAGGTATACTTCGATATGTCATTATGTTAGGGGAAGGCGAGTTTGATATTCAGATCAGAGACGATGGAGTTGAGGTGTGGGTTACACAAATGGGGAATTACATGAATATGAATACCGCATGGGTTAATCGCTCTACTGGCACTGTAGCCATAACAGACCCTTTTGATTCGAAAAGATGGGTTTCAGCCTTAAAAAAAGAGGGCTTACGTCCCACTCATTTACTTTACACACATACTCATCGTGACCATGTGGAAGGATATGCAGATATGATCGAATTAATACCAGAAATTGAAGTATGGGGACATAGTGATGCAAATTTATCTGGCCTTTTGGCATATGCTGTATTCAAAAAAGTTGACTTTACTAATGAATGGAACAATGGCCCTAATACGACAATAGAATGGTCAGTTGGAGGGATCAGTCTTTCAGTAACACATTCGCCCGGTCATGCCCCGGGGCATGTCACAATTCATGGGCATGGAGTATACCACGCAGGGGATAATACGACAATAGAATGGTCAGTTGGAGGGATCAGTCTTTCAGTAACACATTCGCCCGGTCATGCCCCGGGGCATGTCACAATTCATGGGCATGGAGTATACCACGCAGGGGATCTCCTTTTCACTGCCCATAGCGGACGTGTTGATTTGCCAGGAAGCGACCCGGGGGCACAATGGGATAGTGTACTATACGCCAGAAATTTACTAAGAAATCTCCCTCGTAATTGGAGATTAATACCGGGCCATAGATATGATTGGATAGATGGGACTACTCCTGACTGGGTAAGTATAGAGGATGCTTTAGAGAATAATTATTCTCTCAATTCACCTGTTTTGAATAGTTTAGGTGGTGATTAAATGGTTAGAATAGAAGCGAAATATGAAGGGGAATTACGGTGTACAGCGACACATGTTCCTTCAGGGAAGAAATTGATCACTGATGCCCCTCTGGACAACCATGGAAAGGGGGAGTCATTCTCCCCTACCGATTTGTTGGCAACATCTATGCTAACTTGTATAATGACTATAATTGGCATTAGGGCTGAAAAAAGAGAAATCGATGTAGATGGAATGTTGGGAAGTATTGAAAAAATTATGGCTACAAATCCTCGCCGTATTGGAAAGTTAGAAATTAAGATTAAATTACCTAAAAATTTGAGTTCAGAAAACAGAGAATGGTTGATTAAAGAAGGGTGTGATTGCCCAGTTTGTTTTTCAATTAATCAATCTATGGATGTGAATATTATTTTTGTCGATTAATACTTTATCTGCCCTCGAATGACACGAATAATTCAATTTAAGATTAAACGATTATATATGCTCCATAGAGTCGTTATGAGACATGGCACGTATGTGCCAAGAGGGTGGAAAAATGTTTATACAAATTAAAATAAAAATGGAGATTTTATCATGATGGAGACTATTACACTTGTATTGCAGTTGGTAATTGCTTGTGTAATATTTTCTGTATGGTTAATAAGACCAAATTGGAAAACACCTTACAGAGCAGGAGATGCCATCAATATCAAAGAGGAATTTGCTGTTTATGGATTACCTGATTGGTCAGTTTATGTTGTTGGAGCGACTAAAATTGCACTGGCTATTGCATTGCTAGCGGGCTACTGGAAAAGTGAATTGGTTGTACCTGCGGCTATTTCTATGGCTATTTTGATGGCAGGTGCTGTATTATGCCACTTGAGAATAAAGGAAGACAGTATCTCTAGAGCTGTACCTGCATCATCGATGTTACTAATGTCATTATTTGTTGCATTAATTTAAATCAGTTTGTCTTGTCATTTCTCTCTCGAGAGATATCAAGTTTGTTCGCTACTTCTTCAGTTAAACCCGTGTTCACTCTACCTTCTCTCTCTAATGCAGAGATTGTTGCTAAAACTATACTCTCTGTATCTATTTCAAAAAATCTCCTTAACTGTGATCTATCATCAGAACGACCAAAACCATCGGTACCTAGGACTACATAGTTCCCGCCAACCCAACGTTGAATCATTTCAGGGACTGCTATGATGTAATCTGAAACTGCAATGGTAGTAGTTGAATCACCAAAACATTCGGAAACATAGGATGCTTTTTGTTGATCCGGATAAAGACGATTAATTCTCTGAGATTCAAGACCTTCGCGTCTTAATTCGCCATATGAAGTAACTGACCACACTTCAGAATCGATACCGTAATCTGACAAAATTTGAGAAGCCTCTTTCACATGAGAAAGTATAGGCCCAGAACCTAAGAGTCTAACAGATGGGTTGCCATTATTATTAGATTCAATTATTTTGTATGCACCCTTTATTATTTTTTCATCCACATCGTTAGGTTTAGCAGGTTGTTGTTCATTTTGATTGTATAGCATTATGTAGTGGAAAACATCAAGATTTTGGTTCCACATTTCATCAATACCATGTCTAATAATTGTGGCTAGTTCATACGCATAAGCAGGGTCCCATGATCTACAATACGGAACAGTACTGGCATGTAATAATGAATGACCATCTTGATGTTGAAGCCCTTCACCATTCAGTGTAGTTCGGCCCGCTGTCGCACCCATCAAGAATCCTCTAGCCCTAGCATCAGCAGCCTGCCAAATCTGGTCATTTACGCGCTGGAATCCAAACATAGAATAAAAGATATAGAAAGGCATAGTTGGAGTAGAAGCATGAGAATATGAGGTTGCAGATGCTATCCAAGATGCTATAGAATTAGCCTCAGAAATCCCCTCTTCTAATATTTGACCTGTTATCGATTCTTTATAATTCATAATCATTTTATGATCTACTGGCTTATATTTTTGACCTGATTGAGAGTATATGCCGAATTCACTGAATAAAGGATCCATTCCAAAAGTTCTACCTTCATCGGGAATTATCGGGACTATCTTCTCCCCGATTTCTGACTTCATTAAATTTCTTAATAATCGAACAAATGCCATGGTTGTAGATACTTTCTGACCTTCTGGGGTACCTTTATCAAACTCAGAATATGTTTTCTCTTCTGGTAAGTCAAAATTAATTTCTAGTGATTTTCTGGAAGGTAGATAACCGCCAAGTTGCTCTCTGCGTTCATGAATATATGCCAGAGCATCAGACTCATCTTCCAATAGATAAAAGGGATTTTCCTGTAGATTTTCATCAGAAATTGGGATTTGGAGCCGATTCCGATAAGCAATTAAATCATCGAGATTCATTTTCTTCTTCTGATGAGTTGTATTTTTGCCTGCAAAAGATTCAATGCCCCATCCTTTAACAGTATGCGCTAAAATAACTGATGGTTTGTCAGATTCTAAAGCAGCATGATAAGCAGCGTATACCTTCAAAGGATCATGGCCCCCTCGTCGTAAATTAATTATTTCTTCATCGGAAAGATTCCTTCCGAGAGAAACTAATACTTCAGAGCCAGAGAATAATTCATCGCGGAATTCAGAAGGAGATAATGTACTCATTCTCTGAAAATCACCATCTGTTATTTCTTCTAATCTGGCAAGTAATATCCCCTCAATATCTTGAGCGAAAAGACGATCCCAGTTTGTATCCCATAGTACTTTGAAAACATCCCAACCAGCTCCTCTATACAATCCTTCCAACTCTTGGATAACTTTCGAGTTTCCTCGAACTGGGCCATCTAACCTCTGAAGGTTACAATTAACTATTGTAATTAGATTATTCAGTTTCTCTCGGCCGGCTACAGCAATTGCTGCAATCGATTCGGGTTCATCCATTTCTCCATCTCCTAGAAATGAATATACAGTACTTTGGGATGTATCTACTAATTCACGATCGGTTAGATATTTCCAAAATCTTGCTTGCATTACTGCTGCTAATGGGCCGAGTCCCATTGAGACAGTGGGGTACTCCCAGAAATCTTTCATTAAACGAGGATGCGGATAGGAAGAAAGACCGTCCAAGAATGCTTCTTGTCTAAAATTAGATAGTTGCTCACGAGTAATTCGACCTTCTAGGAAGGCTCGAGCATATATTCCAGGGCTACCGTGTCCTTGGATGTATAAGGCGTCACCGATTCCATTGGATTCTTTTCCTTTAAACACGTGATTGAAACCTACCTCATATAGGGTAGAAGAAGATGCATAAGTGGATATATGTCCTCCAATACCATCAATTCTTCTATTGGCATCGGAAACTATTAGTGCAGAATTCCAAAGAATAATATTTTGAATTTCTTTCTCAATTTGAAGGTCACCAGGGTATGGGACTTGATTATCCCAAGGTATTGTGTTAACATAAGGAGTTTGAGATGCTGGAGGAATTTGTATACCTAAATCTTGCGCCTCAGAAAGGACTTCATGAAGCAATAGTCTTGCTCTTTCGATACCAGCTGAATCGACTACTGACCGTAACGATTCTAGCCATTCATCTGTTTCTTCGGGGTCAATGTCGGGCAGCCTCTGATGATAATTAGGACTAACCATTTGACCACACTGCCCCTAAGGGGCAGATTGGCGAGGATGCTGGGTCTTTTGAATCTTCGAGAAAAGTTTTCACATAATTTTCGAAAATTTTGGGGTGGTTTTGACTAAATGGCAGTGGTGTAATGTACGTATTCCAGCAACAGTAACTGCTGAATCACCTGAAACGCATCTTTCACCATTCCAATTGTTAACAGTTTGTAAAACAGTTTTTTGTCCAGCTAAATTAAGAGGGTCTACTTTCAATTCAACAGTAATTTCACCAATTGCACCTAACCATTTTAATGTTGCATTAATTGATTTTTTAGCTAGCCCGTGCCTTTGAGCAGAGCTTCTAACCCAATATCCTAAGTTCCACTCTGCCTGAGTTGTTCGAGTCACATGATCAAAACCGATTAACCCTAATAATTCATTGTCCCAAGGTCTAATCATAACCCAATGATGCATTAGTCCGCTACGACCCATTTTCTCCGTTTCTTGAAGGAATGAATCTATTTGTTCGGAAAAGGAAATATCAGGATTGACCCAAGGCATTGCTCGGCTGACTTCAGGCCAGGTTTCTTCAAATGCTTCTAACAATTCAGAACTATAATCTAAAGTTGCAGGGCGGAGAACAAGACTATCGTCGACTCTGATAGATGAGGTCGCTCGTCTAGACACACCTTTCCGAGTACAACCTTATGCATGACTTCTGCGGAGGATAGTTTTCAATCTTCAAGGCCTTAATTTCTTTTTAGCTACGATTAAGTTATTATCGCTAGGTATTATTTCACTCGCATTTTCAAGCATTTTGTCTACAGACTGAGGACGACCAATTCGTTGCAATAAAGCACCAATCGGATAAATTAATTTTGAACGGTTTCCAAGGTGAGGACCTACTTCATCCAGTAATACGGTTGCCTGTGCAGTATCCTTGGATTTTGCTGCTTCCATAGCAGCCTTCACCTGTAAAGCCACATCTCTATCAGACCATTTTTGTTGTTGAGGCCATGGCCAATAATTTGGTTCTACAATAGGCAATGATGATAAAATCTGATCAGCTGAAATTAGAGGAGGTAAGGGGGTAGGCGGTGGGGGCATCGGAGCTAATACTTCATCTCGAGGAGGGATTGGAGGAAGTAACGGGGGTGGAGGGATTTTTCGTGTTGGAAGGAGTTCTGGTTCCGGCTCTGGTTCTGGTTCCGGCTCTGGTTCCGGCTCTGGTTCCGGCTCTGGTTCTAAATTGGATTCAAATTCTGGACCAGCAGGCTGAATTAATTCAACTGATTTGTAAGATAGTTCTTCGACTGGTTCTATTTCCTCTTCTGGAATTTCAAATTTAGTCACAAATTCAGGGGCATCTTCAGGTTTGAGAACGTAATCCTCTTCTTCTTCATCAATAGGTTCAGGTGAATCGACAGTCAATGCAAAAGATGGATTTTTTGAAACGACTATACCATCATCATCATCATACTGCTGGACATCTATTGTTACATCATCAATCTGAAAAGTTGTCTTAGACCAATCAATTATATCTTCTGATTCTTCCTCTTCAAAGTCACCTAATAATTCATCAAAAAGATCACTGACAATTTCCTCCTTGATCTCAGAATCTTGTTGAAAAGATGCCTTTTTTAACTGATATTGGCACAATGAGCAAAGAACTGCATCGTCCGAATTCTTGTGTTGACAGGTGGGACAGATTTGACCCACTTCTTCGACATTTCTCCAATTTCGGAACCTATCGAACATCTTGCATCCCCTCAGACATTCGCACTCGACAAAACATACCGTATAATCCTCACGTGGAGAAGTGTAAAACATCAAATGTAATACTATTGTGAATTTAGACCAGAAAGCGTGATGTGTCAATTACCTTGGCGAGTAGTTATGGGAGGGGATTCTAAGGCACCTCCTACGCGTTTTAACAGAAGTCAAGATCATCACGAATTATATCTAAAACTAATCAGATGGGAATTAGACGATGAGATGCAAAATGTTCTTCAAAAACTACAAAATTGGCCGAAGAAAAGGTTGATTGAAAATGGAATATCCCTATTTGATTTGATTGGTAAAAACGATGGTTGGTTATTTGGCCAAAGAATTATCAAATTTACAAATCGTAGGAAAAAAGATTTAGGTGCACATCGTTTTAGACAAGGAGATATTATATTATTATCAAGAAAAGACCCTCTGAAAGAAACAACAATAGAAGGAACTATTTATTCAACTTCAAGGAATTCTATAAAGATAGTATTTTCAGATATACCAAAGAATATTAGAAAAGATACTTGGAGAATAGATAAAGGGGCAAATAGAATAGCTTACGATAGAATGAAAGATGCGCTTAATAGTGTATTTCAAGAAGAGGGAGGAGTCCCTTTGAGAGAATTATTACTTGGTATGGTTCACGACCCTCCAGGCACTGCTAGTTTAACCCCTGAGTTGGGGGGAGCAAGGGGGAGAAGTACGTCCTTCGCACACGACCTTAATGAACCTCAATTGATTGCTTCAAAGGCTGCAATAGAAAGGAGATTGACATTAATTCAAGGACCACCTGGTACTGGAAAAACTCATACTGCCGTTAGAATACTAGAGTCATGGGCTAAACAAGATGTTGGGACCATCCTGGCTGTGGCTGATTCAAACGTCGCAGTAGATAATTTACTCGAAGGTTTACTAGCAAGAGGTGTGCGATCAGTAAGATTGGGGCAACCCGTAAAAGTAAGAGAAAAATTAAGGCAGGCGACAATGGATGCGCAAATGGAAATTCACCCTCTGAGGAGAGATTTAGAAACTCAATTAGAATTGAATGAAAAATTGAATCGAAGAATTAGTTCTATGAAAGGTAAAGAAAAAGGTTTGGCGCATCGAGATATTAAGAAAGGATGGAAAGAAATTCGTAGGATTGAAAATCAAATTAGGGATGATATATTAGATAAAACTCAGATTGTTTGTTGTACCTGTATAGGCTCAGGTAATGAAATATTAGATGGAAGAAGATTTTCTCAAGTTTTGATTGATGAAGCAACACAGGCTACAGAACCTGCGTCTTTAGTCCCTTTAATTAGAGGGGCCAGGCAAATCGTACTAGTTGGCGATCATAAACAATTACCTCCGACGGTACTATCTTTTAGAGCAGAAGAAAAAGGCCTGAAAAGGTCTCTATTTGAAAGATTAGTGGATTTGGGAATTGAACCATTTTTATTGACAAAACAGTATAGAATGCATCCTTCGATTTCAAAATTTCCAAATAAACAATTTTATTCTAGTAAACTAATTGATGGGGTGAATGCAAGTAGTAGACCCGCCCCCGCAGGACTACTCTGGCCAGATTGGGATAATCCTGTTGCATTCATCCCTATAGAGGGAGGGGAACTTGTTTCTCCTGATGGAACTTCAAGAGAAAATCCTGTAGAAGTTTCATGGGTTCTTAAAATTACAGAGGATCTACTTGAAGCAGGAGAATTGACAAAAAAAGATATTGGAATTATCACTCCCTATGCAGGTCAAGTTAGGGCTATCCGTAATTCTATGGATGAAAAATTGGATGATGTGGAAGTTAGGACCGTGGACGGATATCAAGGAAGGGAAAAGGAAGTGATTATTTTTTCTTGTGTACGATCCAATCCCGAAGGTAATGTAGGATTTTTAGCGGAACCTAGAAGATTAAATGTTGCTTTAACGAGAGCAAAAAGGGGCCTTATCGTAATCGGTGACCCTGCAACTCTCAGAAGTGATAAGAATTGGCAAGCATGGTTAGAGTATATCCGCAATAGTAAGTTTGAGGCGTGGCACCTTCTCGGAATGGCCTGAGATGACTATGATGGATGGGCATGATTCACCTATTTCGATTAACAAAGGCAGTACTACAATTGCTAAGGCACTGGTTTCTGAAGATGGTGGGCACTGGCCTGTACCAGAAGGAACAATCTTGGCATCTGGAATGAGGAGGATTGTATCTTTTGTTGTAGATACCGTAATAGTAAGTTCAATTTTACTACTAGCTACAGGCGGAGATTTGATCAATGTGTGGAATCTAACTCTTTGGGCATCTGCTGATTTTCATTACGCCTTAGCCATGCTGTTTATTCTTCTAATATCACATTGGCTTTATTGGAAGTATACTGGACTATACTACTCGCGATCATTTGGTCAGAAATTAATGGGGCTGGCGGTTTTAGCAGAAGATGGTTCTGAAATGACAAGTAAAATGTGGGAAATAAGAGCTATGAAAAAATTGGGTTATCTTATTTTCCCATTTAGTATTTATTTCGGGTCTTATGATTTAGCGAGAATTTCTCAGCGGCATACACATCAATCTAATATTGATTTACGCGTAGGCTCCATTGTTGCACATGCTAATTCTTTACCACCCGCAAATAGAAAACATATCAAATGAGGATGTTGTATGCAAAAAGCAATTCGAGAAGTATTAAACGGAAATTGCGTAGTTTATCCTACTTCGACTTTACCCGCCCTAGGTTGCATATTAACTTCAAATGCTCTCGATAATTTATATGAACTCAAAAAAAGATCTCATGACATGATAGTCAGTATAGCTGTAAGCGACTTGGAGCAAGCATCTGATTTAGTATATTTAACAGATGATTTAGAAGATTTCATCTCTGC
>Ga0209667_1000518_pt1 | contig 32902 bp, 29 predicted proteins | sample SaaInlV_165m_DNA_2_FD_184682 | JGI IMG/M metagenome (GOLD analysis project Ga0209667, IMG submission 184682) | Marine microbial communities from expanding oxygen minimum zones in the Saanich Inlet - Saanich Inlet SI037_S3LV_125m_DNA (SPAdes)... | ecosystem: Environmental > Aquatic > Marine >... | reverse complement strand
TATAGATCACATGAAGCATAATATGATCGAAGTTGTTCAGTATCAATTATTTTTCCTGTAAGTTCAACATTTTTTTCTAATTCTTTATTTGTAACAAAATTTTGTAAAGTTTCATATTCAGTTCCGTCACCAATTATTTGTAAATGAGCATCAGGTAATTTTTCAAGAAGTTTAGGCATCATTGAAATCAATATTTTTGTATTTTTGTATTTTCGTAATCCACTTACAAATAATAATTGAGGTGAGCCTTTTTTAAAATTAGAAATTAATTCAGGATTATAAAAATCAGTGTCCACCCCATTATAGATTACTTCTAAAGGAATATTTCCAATAAGTTGTTTAATTTTTGTAGCAGCAGAATAAGATACAGCGATAGTTTTAGTTATTCTATTTTTAAATAACAACATTGAGAATTTATAATTTAAAATATGTATTGTACTTGATGCTCCATGTACGTGCATGATTATCGGTTTATTTGGTTTTCTAAATAACAAATAATAGTTTACTCGAGGTTGATGAGAATGAATAATATCAAAATTTAGATAATCTACACCAGAGATTAATAATTTAGTTTTATTTAGTTTCACTTTTTCAATATTATAAGGAGGATTACTGTCAAATGAAAATGCACCAATTGCAGTCCTGTAACCTAAATCATTCAAATTTTTACATAGGTTATTGATTACTGTGTTGTGCCCAAAATCTGGAGGATATTTCGCCACCACCATCAGAACAGATAATTTTGACATATCATTATTCAATTAAGTTTAGTTTATGATTATTGTGTTTGGGAGTTAATTTGGACAATTATTCATTAAATATGTCTAAATTTTTCTTTTGGCATGAATATGACCTCTATTCATGTTATCGATTACAGCATGTGAAACTTGAAAACCTACTGATAATAATTTTTTTTCTAAATTTTTATATCCATTATGATATTCAATTTGAATATCAGTAAATGTTTGTAAAATTTCTGATGAAGAATTTAGAATTGTTTCATATTCACATCCTTCGCAATCTAATTTGAGAATTGCATTACTGACATCAAAGTCTTTAATGATATCTTCAAGAGTTATTGTAGAAATTTTAATTCCATCAGAAAATTCATGTAAAATAGATCTCATCCCATCATGAAGATTAGGATTAATTGAAATTTCTTTTTTCAAATAACCACATGCGCCTAAAATAGGAATTATTAATTCATCAAACTTATTTTCGGTAATATTTTTTTTTAAAATTTTAAAATTATTGGGAAAAGGTTCAACAGCAATAATTTTTTTTGCACCTTTAAGTGCAAAGTATATAGAAGTATCACCAGTACATGCACCTATATCGATAATTGTTTTATCTTTTAATGGTAAATTTTCATAAGTACCATCATTATCACTAAATGCCAAAATAGTATCAGTGTTTTGGATAATACCAAAAAGTCTTACTGAAGAACGAATAAATTTTGAAGAAAGTGATACGGTTAACATATCATTTTTTTTATCATAGTTCATATTTTTATGATTAGTCAATAATGCAAATAATGCAGTTTCATCAATTGAATTCAGCGTAAGTTGTTGATTATTTTTAAGAGTTGCAGTAAGAGGAAAATTCATCCTAGTTTGATTAAAAATAACAGAAGAATAATTTTTGAAAGTTTGTCTATAAAGATTAAACCACATAAATTTATTTTTCCATGTATGATAAACTCCTTTTATCAATGCCAATATAGAAATATTATTAGATGACAAGTACTAAGTACAATTTATCTGAATTATTTATAAAACTATCAATAATATTTAAAATTAAATGAATTTAAGACGCGTGTTAAACAGGTTTCCAGTAATTAAAGATATTTCTACGTTGTCTGTTGCACATTTTGTTCCAACATTAATTGCTGCAAGTTTTTGGTTTTATATTGCATCATTGATAGGGGATGAAGCATATGGAGAATTAACATATTATCTTACAATTGCAGGAATAGGTAGTACTGTTACTTTGTTAGGAACACCAACTACATTGAACGTGTATGCAGCAAAAGGAGAGCGAATTCTTCCAGCAATTTCAACAATAATTTTTACAACATCAGCGATTGGTGCAATAACTGTATTTTTTATGTTTTATAATCCTGGTGCAAGTATTCATATTTTTGCTTACGTAATTTTTGCATTAATTACAGCAGAATTTCTTGGAAGAAAATTATTTAAAACATATATGAAAATAATGATTATACAAAAAATATTGATGGCTTCATTGGCCATCACATTTTATCATTTAATTGGAAATGATGGAATAATTTTAGGAATTGGATTTTCATTTATTCCTTTTATTGTATTATATTATAATGAATTTAAAAATCATAAAATTGATTTTAAGGCTTTAAGATCAAAAAAGAAATTTATTTTGAATAATTATTTATTAGATTTTTCTAGAATGTTTTCATCATCAGTAGATAAATTATTAATTGTACCAATTTTTGGTTTTGCAATTTTAGGAAACTATGCATTAGGAATGCAATTTTATATGATGTTTTTATTAATACCAAGCATAATTTTTCAATACATAGTACCACAGGATGCTAGTGGAAATCCAAGTATCTTATTAAAAAAAATTACAGTTCTAATATCAGTAATAATAGCAATTTTAGCATTAATTTTTTCTCCAATGGTAATTCAAATAATGTTTCCAGCATTTATTGAAGCAGTATCAATTGTACAAATAATTTCTTTAGCAGTAATACCAGGTACAATAAATTACATGTATATTTCAAAATTTCTAGGAAATCTTAAGAATAAAATAATTTTGTTTAGCTCCATCATATTTTTAACTTCTATTATTTTAGGAATGATTATTTTAGGTCAACTCTACGATGTTCAAGGAATAGCTGCAGCATTTGTTTTAGCAAATACAATGGAAGCAATTTTTCTTCTAATTGCAGATAAATTTTATAAAACTAATGATAAATCAATGTGATAGTTTAATACTATTTTTTATTAAACAGTAATGTTGGTGAAAAGACAATTTAGTTTAAATCAAAAATTAAAAAATTCAAATATTGAGAAAAAAATAATACTAAACATTTCTTTAATTTGTATTGCAGGATTAATTATTAGATTTTATTATACACCATTTGGAATACCGGTAAGTTTTGATGGATTTACAGGTTATTTTTTGTATACATTAGATATTAGCATTTTAGGACATTTACCAAACTATACTTTATCACAAAGTGGCTGGTCAGAATTTCTTTCATTATTTTTTATGAATTTCCATTCAGAAAATTTGATTGATTATACAGATATGCAGAGAACAATTAGTGTTATTTTATCAGGTATTACAGTAATTCCAATATATTTTATTTGTAAGAAATTTTTTAATAATTATTATTCTTTAATCGGTGCAACTATTTTTGCATTTGAACCTAGAATTATATTAAATTCAACATTAGGAGTTTCAGAACCACTGTATATTTTAGCTATATCATTAGGAGTATTACTTTTCTTAAATTTAAATAAAAAAATAATTTATTTGTCATTTGGTTTTTTTGGATGGGCAACCATAATTAGACCAGAAGGCCAATTTTGGTTTGTAGCATTTTCTGTTATCTATTTCTTACGTTTTAGAAAAAATCGTAAGGATTTAATTTTATTTTTAGTATGTTTAGGAATTTTTTTACTAGTTTTGTCACCAATAGTAATGCATAGAATAGAATGTTGTCAAAATGATGCCATCATAGGTAGAATATTAGTAGAATTAAGTAATTATAGTAATAATCCTATTCAAACAATTGACAATACAACCACAGTTTCATATGGTCCAAATTTTTTTAACGGAATCAAATTATTTGGATGGGCATTAATTCCAATTTTTATAATCTTTATCCCCATAGGATTAATTCCAATTCTTAAACAACTAAAATATCCAAAGTATGTACTATTTTTAGTACCCACCATATTAGCAATTCCAATAATATATTCAGTATCAATAGCTCCAGATACTCGTTATGTGTATCCACTTTTTCCAATCTTTTGTGTTATTTCATTATTTGGAATAAATTGGATTGGAAGAAATTTTAAAAATGAAAAATTGTTTGTGGGTTTGATATTTGTGGGAATAATTATAAGTTCATCAGTATTTTTAGACTTTAAAAAATTAGATTACGAATATGATGATGAAGCATTTTCTATAGCTAAAGATATTATTGTGAATATTGAGGGAGTCAATAAAGGATCTTTGGTAGAAGAATATATCAAACAAGCAGAAATTGCAAATAGATGGCCCATTTTATCAACTAATGGAGAGTTGAGAGATTCCTTTGAGATAAAACGACTGTCAATAAAAGAATATACTTCATTAGAAAATTTTATTATTTCTGGTAAAGAAAAAGGTTTAACACATTTACTAATAGATGAAAATCATAATGTTCCAGATTATTTTATGGATGTGTTTTATAATGAAGAAAAATATTCTTATTTGAAAAATGTCTATGATTCTAAAGATTTTAGTTATCAGTATCATGTAAAATTATTTGCTATTAATTATGATGAAATTGAGAAATCAGGATTAGATTCTAAGGAATAGTTAGCGGATGTGAAGAATTATCAATTAATTCCTGCATTAATTGAGGATTTTGATTAACAAAATCTTTCTCTACAAAAATCAAAATTTGAGGATATGATGCAATCAATTTAAAATTTTTAAATTCAGGATGTGATATCCAAGCTTTTTCTCCAATACCTTGCTTCTCTTGCCAATATTTTATGATATCATCTTCTAAATGAACCAAATCATCATGAGGATATGCAACATGAGAATTAAGTGTGATTATAACAGGATTTTGTTGATAAAAATAGTCGGAAGTAAATCCATGTTTTGTAGTATACCTATCATTAAAAGTATAATCATATACTTGCCAACCAGAATAGTAAGGAACAGCACCTGCATCAATTACTGTTGCAATGGTATTATGTTTGAGATGATCATAATTACCTAAAATCTTTCCAATTTTAATATGAGATTTTTCTAGACCATCAGAAAAATTATCTGCCCAACTTCTAATTTCCCAATTTGTTGATAAATTATATGAAACTAGAACTACAATAATAATAATAATAATAAATTTTGGGTGTTTTTGTCCTAAAATAATTTTAGGCTTAATTAAATAAAAAGAGAAAATAGATAATGAAATGATTAGCGGTATAATTTGCATATAATATCTATGTTGAAAATTTCCCCACTGAGAAATAAACAAAAATGGAATTAATACAACTAGAATTTGTATTAAAAAATAACTTGATTTTGGATTTTTAATAATTTCTTTAAAATTTAATGCAATTAAGAAAATATGGGCTATCATTAAGACTAAAACAAAAGAAATTGAATATGAATTTCTAACAAGATCAGATAATTCAGTAGTACTTTTCATATGAAATGGATTAGGTAAGTATTGATCTTGATAAGAATTATTTATTATAAGTATTCCAATTACAAATATTATTGGAATACAAAAAATAGCAATTTTTTTAAAATCTGTTGGATTTTTTAAAATCCAACGATTGTAAATTTGATGTACTATAATTCCAATACTAAGTAATGCACCTTCATATCGTATGAAAGCAGTAAAAACTATTAGAGTAATTAAAATAGATAAATGTTTGATTTTATTTGTTCTTAAAAATACTAAATAGGAATATGCGGATAAAGCAAAAAACGTTACGAACAGTATTGTTTCCATTCCAGAAATTGCATGTAATCCAAAAGCTGGAAGAAATCCTAAAACTAAGGATGACAAAAAATAATATTCAAATTTTTTCTCTGTAAGTTCCCTTACAATAAAACCAATCACTATTATTGTAATTATTCCAGAAAATACTGTTAATATTTTACCAAATGGCATAGGATCAAATCCTAATTTTATTCCACCGGCAACCAAAATAGTATGGAAATAACTTGTAAAACCAAATTCGGGTATTCCATCATAATTCCATGAGAAACCATGACCATTTGCTAAATTCTCAGCATATCGATATATGATAAAACTATCATCGTATGTAAAGTGAATATATTTGAGAGAAAACATAAGAAAAATACCAATAGCTAAACTCAAAAGACCTAAGTTTATGATTTGACTTTTAATCATTATAATATTTGAAAATAAGTCTATAATTAAGTCTAGTTTTTATTTTTTAATTCAAACTCATCTAGTTGATGTCCCATTTTAGAATAATTTTTTTCATTTATTTCCACTAATGGATCAACATAATTTGGAAATTCTTCAGCCCCTTGTTTTTCTCTTTCATAATATGATTTTTTAATTACTGTAAAAGCATTTTCGTTCATTTTGAAATTCAATAAACCAATTAATGCATGAACGCTTTTAGTTAAATCATCTAGAGATTTTATTCCTAGTAATTGAGAAAATATTTTTGAAGGTCTCAAATAAAAATCCCTATATGCTTTTTTAACCCATTTCTCTGCATCAGGAACTAACGGTTCAATGGGAGCCACTTTCTGACCCAAAGTAAATTTTGACCAATATTGAGGATCCATTAAGTTTTGTTCAACTGCTTGAGTCATTAATGGTGTACTTGGTAGTGGAACAGCTTTTGTAAACATGACATATTTGGGATCAATTTCTTTAGCAAGATCAATTGTAGCTTGCATTGTTTTTTCAGTTTCATTAACATATCCAATTATAAAGTAAGCAAATGTATCAATACCGGCTTTCTTTGCATCACGAAAAGCAGATTTGACTAAATCCATATCAATTCTTTTCTCAACAAACGCCATTTGATCAGGATCACCTTGTTCAACACCAAATCTTAAAACTCTACAACCCGCTTTAGCCATCAATTTCAACAATTCAGGATTAACTAAATTTACTCTTTGTGGAGTTTGCCATCTAATTTTTACATTTCTTTTTATGATTTCTTCAGATAGTGCTTTTGCATATTTTTGTGGCATCAGATCATCATAGAACATTATTTCTTTCAATCCATGATTTTTAATCAAATATTCCATTTCATCAACAATTTTTTCTACACTTCTAGTACGATATTTTTTATCAGAAGGTGTTTTGTAACAAAATCCACATAAATATGGACAACCTCGCGAACCCATCATGGTACTAGTGGGATGCAAGCCAATAATTGAAGAATATTTTTCCATGGGTAATAAATGAAAAGCAGGCATTGGTAGAGAATCAACATCATTAATAAATTCAGGTTGACCAACAACTATTCGTCCATCTTTTTTATAACATAATGCTTTGATATTTTCATAAGATTCATTATTTTCTAATGCGTTACATAATTCAACTAAAGATTCTTCAGCTTCACCAACTATACCAAAGTCTACAAAGTCTTGTTGCAATGTTTCAAGTGGTAAGATTGACATATGTACACCCCCAATAACTGTTAAAGCACCATTTTCTTTTGCAAGTTTTGCAGCTTCAAATGCTCCCAAAATTGTAGGAGTCATTGCAGTAATACCTACAATTTTAGGATTGAATTTTTTTATTCTAACATCAACTTCTTCTTTTGATAAAGCCAATGCAATAGCATCAATAATGTTAACTTCATGACCTGCTTTTTCAAGAGATGATGCTAAGTATGCAAGTCCCAAAGGAGGTAACACTCCTTGTTTTTTGTTTAAGCTCTCAGCTAACCTAGTATTTGTATTATCTAAATCATGATATCGAATTAACTGAATTTTCATATAATGAAAGCCCGTTCAGCATCATTTAAAAAGCTTTTTTACCAAAAACCCGTATTCACGATATTATAAATCACTTTTTAATGAAATTTCTTTTTAATTATCAAGCCTAACATTTTAAATCCAGTTCTAGCAATATTGAAAGTACTTTCTGAGTGTTTAGATGCTCCTCCAATCCTTTTGTAATAACTAACAGGTATCTCAATTATTCTTTTTTTATTGCGAAGAAATTCTATCATCAACTCAGGTGAGAATTCAGGACCAGTTCCTATAAAATTATTTTTTATTGTGTCATATTCAGACTTCCAGAATAATCTAAAAGTACATCCAACATCAGTTAATCTAGATCCGCCATCATTCCACCAAAGAACCTCAATAATTTTTGCCAAAAATAGATTACCGAATCGTAATTTTGAATTCATGTTGGCGCCTTGAGCAATCAATTCTCTAGTAGTTCTAGTTCCCATTACCATATCACAATCTTTAATGTATTCATACATCTTGAAGATATCTCGAGAACGAAATGTTGCATCGCCTTCCAAAAGTATTATAATATCACCTGAGGCATAATCTATTCCATTTCTGAGAGCATCTCCATATCCTATAAAATTTTTTTGTATAAGTTTAACTTTAGGGTGATTAAAATTTTTAATTTTTTCAATAGATTCATCAGTGCTTCCACCATCTGCAACTATAATTTCATCAACAACATCTTTGAAATCATCTAAAACAAAAGTGATAGAGTTTACCTCATTGTAAACAGGAATAACAAGGCTTTTTTTGAATGTATTAAAATTCTGTTGGTTGTATAGATATTTGGCAAATAACCAATCATTATTGCTATTAATATTTACATAAGTTCCATGTAGTTGATGGGCTAGAATAATTTTATCACTAGCCATTTTTGAGATCACATCAATTATTTCTTTTCTTTTAGTTCGTGGGTTCACACTAGCTTTTTCGATGTAATTAAAAACTGAATCAAATAAAACAAAAGTTCCCAAACCCAACATATCATTAATAGTTTCCAATGGTTTTTCCTCAAGACTTAAAATTTTCATATTATTATCAGCATTAATTGAATAATTGTTTAAGATAGATTGAGGGTTTGTACTTTGGATAAAAGTTATAATTCCATCAAAATTTTCGTCTGAAATATTTTTTAGTGTTGAATGATCAAAATTAAGATAAAATTCATCACCTAACATCAACACAAATTTTCCTTTGATTTTATTTTTTGTTGTATATAATGCATCAGCAATTCCATCATCAGGATTAGATTCTACATATTCTATTTTAACACCAAATTTTTCTCCTGATCCAAAAAATTCTTCTATAATTTTTTTGTTGGAACCAACAACAAAATAAAATTGTTTAATATTGAGTTGATCACGTAAAATTTCCATATTTCTTTGAAGGATTGATTTTCCGCCTAATTTCAGTAAAACTTTGGTTTTTTCACCATACTTTGTGGAATTCATTCTGGTTCCCATACCTCCAACTAGTAAAACTGCTTGATCAAAATCCATTGGTGATTTTTCTTAATTTAGATATATTAAGTCATAGTAGAGTTCTTTTGTCAAACAAAATAGAAAAACAATCTACTTTCTTAATTTGATTACATAAGAATAGAGCACAGAAATGATGTTTTAAATCAACATGTACAAAATTTTTATCATTAAATTGTTTATTTACCAATGTTATATTCACATAATTTGTAATACGAATCATAGATTTGATATTGAAGTATTTTTCATGTAACATGTGAGTAAAGCCATCATCATAATATTTCTGATTCTGACCTTCTATATTGGATTTATTGCATACTCAGATTTTTCAGAATTTTCTTCAAATATTAGCCAATTTAAATTTGAATTTCTTCCAATTATTCTAGGTTTATCTTTTGTCTCTTATTTCATTATGGGGATAAGACAAAAAATTTTTTTAAAAAGATTAGGAATAAAATTGAAAACTAAAGAAAGTTTGTTATTATATTTTTCAGGGTTAAGCATGAGTATTACTCCTGGAGGTGCAGGAGAAGCAATCAAATCATATTATTTAAAAAAGAAATATGGTCATAAGATATCAAAAACATTTCCATTAGTTTTAATTGAAAGATTTCATGATTTAGGAGTAGTAATATCTGTAATCGCATTTACATTGATATTTTTACAAATAAGCGAAGTGATAATAGTTGAAATAATAATTATTCCTTTAATTATAATCGCATATGTTCTTGTTAGGATTAAAAAATTATTTGTAAAAACAATAAATTTTTTTAATAGAATTAAAAAATTGGAGAAAATTTTTGGTGGTATTTTAAAATCATATGATGGGATGTACGAAATGTTGGATCCTAAAACAACAATCAAAGCATGGGCAATAGGAATTATTGCTCAAATATTTTTTGCATTATCAGTTTATTCAGTATTTTTAGCATTTGATCAAGATTTTGGATTTATTTTTACAACACAAGTTGTTTATTCATCAATACTTTTTGGTGCAATATCATTATTACCAGGTGGAGTAGGATTAACTGAAATTACTACTGTAAACTTTTTGACAGATAAAGGAATGGAGATTTCATTAGCAACATCAATTACAATTATGCTACGTCTTGTTACTATTTGGTTTTCAACCATTATAGGATTAATTACAACAAAAATATTTTTAAAGGAATAAAATATTTGAAATATTTATAATAATTTAATCACTAAAATAAAGATCTTACTTTTTTTTCAATAAAATTTTCCACCATTCACTAACAGTTGAATTTGGATTAGTATGACGATCATCATCAAAACTTAATATTTCAAATTGTTGTTCAAGCATATTTTCTAAAACAGATTTATCATAGAAATATCTTGTAATTCCCTTATGTTCATAGGTATCCTCACTAATTTTAGTTCCAAAATCATAATATTTATCACCTTTCTTTTTTGTGGAAAATAAAATTGTGGCCTCATCTTTCATCACTCTGTAAATATTATCAAAAATTTTTTCTAAACTATTAATATCAAAGAACTGTAATGCTAAATTTGAATAAACAAAATCAAAAGAATTGTTTGGGTATGAAAATGGTTCTGTTACATCATGAACAATTGCATTTAAATTTTTTAAATTAAAAGATTTTTTTGTTTTATTTACAAATGTAATTGCATTTTCAGAAATATCAAAAGTTTCAACAAAATATCCTTTTTCTGAGAAAAATATTGAGTCACGACCCTGTCCACATCCAATTTCTAGAATATTTTTGATAGATTTATCATAGATTAAGTCATTAGCCATTTTAGCTAATTTAGTCGGACCAGTACCAAAAACATTTGGTCTTGAATACATATCTGACCAATAAGAAATTATTTTTTCTTCTCTCAAGATAATTTCCCTTCATGTAAAATATTATTCATTTCCTCTCTTAATTTTAAAGAAATCTCAGGGTTAGAATCAATTAAATTATTTTCTTCAGTAGGATCATTTTGTAAATTATATAATTCTTCAGTATTATTATGAATATTTGAAATAAATTTCCATTTATCCGTACGAATTGAAAAAACATTAGGTTCTTTCGGAGGTTGTTTATTTTTTAATGGATTTCCAGACTGAGAAAATGCAATTCTTTCTTCATGATTTCCATGAATAATTGGCATCAAACTTTTTCCATCAATTTGTTTGTAATCAGAATCTATTGGAATTGACAATATGTCTAATATTGTAGGCAATAAGTCAACGGAACGAATTTGATTTTCAGTGATTTTATGCGGTAAAGAATGATGATTAAATAATGCTGTAGAAATTAATGTATAATCATAACAGTATACGCCGTAAGCACGTTCGCCAATTTTTTCACCGATACTTATCCCATGATCAGAAATAACTACAATGAGACTATTTTCATTAAGACCAAGTTTTTCACAATATGAAATAATATCTCCAAGATATACATCAGCTTTTTTAAATAATCCATCATAGAATTTTTCATTTTCCTTCTTTTTTGAAAAATATTCTTCACTAAAATTATCATATTTTTTTAAAACTTCGTTCATAATACCTGTATGAATATTACTGTAATGTAAATAAAGAAAAAAATCTTTATTTTCATCAGATTTGTTTTTCATATCATCTAACAAAAGCTTGTGTCTTGCTGTCAAATCATCATTTTCTTCATCATGTACAACAAAAGAATCAAAACCAATTTTTGGTAAAACTAAATTATTGATTACATCAGCATGTGTATAATATCCATTTTGTTGAAGATATAATGAAAGTGTTTTATATTCATCTTTTTTGAATTTTGGAGTCGACCAATAACTATTGACACCTGTTTTATGACCATACGAACCACTGAAAACTGCATGTAATGCTCCAATTGTATATGGTGCATATGTTATAGTTTTTGGAAAAAAAGTACTGTTTGAAATTAAATTAGAGTAATTTTTTCCAGTAACAATACGATCAAGGCGAGCACCATCCACCATAATGAAGATTAAATTCATAATATTTTTAAAAGAAATCAATCACAATATAATTTTGTTGATTAATTTAACACAAAAAATAATTTACATGTATCCAAGTTTTCGAAGTTCTTCTTCAATTTTCTTCTCCTCATCTATATCTAAAATCTGTTCAGTTTTTTTATATTCAAATCCTTGATCATTTTGAAGTTTTATCAACATCTCTTCCATCTCTTGAACAATAGAAGAATTATTTTTAGCAATATTTTTTTCTTCTAATTGATCATGCTTCAAATCGTATAAATGAACTTCAATTGTATCATCATATTTATCACGAAAATATTTGAATTCAGAAGTTCTTATACCAACAATATTTTTGTTTACAAATTTTGGAGAATTTGCTGCACCCTCAAGAAATGCAGGTAGTTCTTCATAGGGATTATCGCGTATAATAGGTAGAAGACTTTTTCCATGTCCAAGAGATTTTTTATTTAATTTAGCAGCTTCAAAAATAGTTGGAAAGATGTCAATGCTTCTTACTTGCTGTTTTATTTTTTTATTAGAAGGGATTTCTGGTCCTAAAATTAACAAAGGAATTCTAAAACGTTCATCATAAACAAATGAATCGCCCCATACGGATGTACGCATCAATCTTTTTTTATATTGACTAATATTTTTATCAATTTCATCAAGTTTTGGAAGCATTTTTTTCTTGATGTTTGATCTAATTTTGTCTGTGTATAATTTAGCAAGTTTTTTCCTGCCAGGAAAAATTTTTCTTGGTACGGAGTTAGATATTTTTTGAGCTATCTTAAAAATAGTTCCCGGATTATGTACCCTAGATTCAATATTTTTATCATTATAATCTTCCAAGTCTCCAGAATAACTAGCTACTTCAGTACCATGATCAGAAGTAATAACAACAATAGTATTTTCAAGATTAACTTGTTCTAAAATTTTTTTTAACCAAGGATCCATTGCAGAGATAACTCGGTCATATTGATTAATTCCAAATTTTTCATCACTGATCTCTTTTGGTCCATTTTTAATCCTATATTCTTTAGGGTATGAAAGTAAATGTAAATCGTATAAATGTAAATAATAAAACCACGGACCTCTCATTTTATTTTGTAATTTTTCAATAATTTGTTCTCCTAATCCATTCCATAATTTTGATGAAACTGAATATGTTTCTGCATGGTCATATATTTTATCAAGACCAAGAAAATAAATTACTTCTTGATAAGTTGCGTAAGTAGTGTAACCCTCATTTTTTAAATTTTGAACATAATTTTCAAGTTTTTGATTAATTGTAAATACATTTTCATCTTGCACAACACATTCAAATGGATACAATGAGGTGATTGTACTTGCAACGGATGGAACTGTACAGGGAGCTGAACTGATACACTGTTCAAAATAAGTTCCATTTTTTATTAGATCATCGAGGTATGGAGTAATGGATGTTTTGTTAGAACCATGAAATTTATCGGAACGTAGTCCATCTAAAACGATAAAAAGTATATTAGGTTTCAAGGAATCACTCATTGTTTGAATCAAAGATTGTTGGCATTCTTGATGGTGCAGTAGTTCGTTTTTTCATATAATTTGCCAGATCACTTTGAAGTTTTGACATAGATTTTTTCTCTTCTTCAGTTAATTTTTCGTTATTAGAGATTTTTGTCATCAAGTTAAGTAATTCTAAAGTTAATCCCAACATAGTTTCGCTGTTTATTAGCATTCTACGATTATGGGGATTAGCTTCAATTCCGACATCAGCTTCAGATTTGTAAGCTGGACTTCTTTTAAAATGAACATATCCTATTATTGTAAGAATAGGGATTCCAGTCATTGCAACAATCAAAACATACTGAATAAACGAAGGAAAAATTAATTGTAATTCTGGAACTTTGTCAATAGCCAAGTAGAATGTAACAGTAAGTGTATTAATTGCTGCAAAAAGAAATGCAAAATATGTTGTCCAGCCTTGTCTAAAATAGTACCAAATACGAAATGGAAAAGATTTATTCACGTAAATACTTCATAATACACCTATATCAAGTAATATACTAAAAGATTCTTTTTTGATGTAAAAATTAAACAGTTGTTAAATTAATTTTAAATTCCTATTGTTTTAATTACACCATTTTTAAAATTTTTTCTATTTAAAATATTTCTACCATCAAAAATCAATAATGGTTTTTTTACAGATTTAAAAGAAGAACTAGTAAATTTTGAGTATATTTTATGATCCGTAGAAATAAAAATCAAATCACTATCAGATAATGCCAAATCTAAATTATTTGTCAATAAAACATTTTTTGGTAATTCCTTGTCAACTAAGATATATGGATCGTGAACGGTTACATCAAACTTTAGTTTTAAAAATTCTTTAACAACATCATATGTTGGAGATAGTCTCGAGTCAGTTACATCTCCTCTAAAACCTAAACCAAGAATTGTAATTTTGTTATGTTTACTAGTTTTATTGTTATTTTTTAATAATTTTAATGAAGAGAGAACACATTTTTTTGGCATTGAGTCATTGTATTTTCGTGCTTTGCTAACAATATCTAATTTTTTGCCAATTTTTTTTGCAGATTCTAAAACTATTTGGGGATAAACAGGAATGCATAGTCCACCTACCCCCGTTCCAGGATAATGTAAATGGCAAAAAGGTTGTGAATTAGATGCATTTTTTGTTTCCCAGTAATTAATTCCAATTTTTTCACAATATTCAGATAATTCATTTGCTAATGCAATGTTTACGTCTCTATAGATCCCCTCAAATAATTTTTCTGCTTCTGCAGCTGCAAGAGAAGATAACTCTAAAACTCCTTTTTTAGAAACAAGATCAAGGAGAGAGGATCCACGTCTTAGACTTTTTTCTCCCAATCCCGCAACTATTGCAGGGTAATTAATTTCAATATCTTCAATTGCACGTCCCTCATAGATTCGTTCAGGGTTGTAAATTAAAGAAAAGTCTTTTTCGCCTTTAAGCTTACTACCTTTTTCCAAAATTGGTAAGATTATTTCTTCAGTTGTTTTTGGTGGAAGTGAAGGACATACAATTACTGTATCTCCTTTTTTCAGACCTTGTGAGATGGATTTAGCTACAGATATCAATGCTGTAAAATCAGCTTTTCCATTTTTAATTGCAACAGGGACAATAATTATTTTAATATCAGAATTTTTTGAAGCTGCAATTCCATCATTTGTTAAAGAGAATAATTTATTTTTGAGTCCATTAGTAAACTCTTTTGAAACAAATGGTTCTTTTTTATGAGAAACTCCATTTTTAATATTATTAAGAAGGTTTTCTGAAATGTCTACACCGATAACTTTTGCGCCAATACGTAGCCATACTGCTGCAATTGGTCCACCGACATTTCCCAAACCAAATACAGAGAATATGATCTTCTGTTTTTTAATTTCAGATTTTAATTTATTTTTGATAGAAGTCACCAAAACATTTTTTCTAACAATATCGTTAATTTATGGATATAGTATAAAATAGCAAATTTTAATCTAAATTACCATAAAATTTTGATTGAAATTCATCAATGGGTAAAAATTTGTGATGAGAGGCATAACTTTCCATTTGTTTACGTTCTTCAACATTATTTGTGGTAAAATAAGAAAATTTATCTTCAGAAATCATAGGGACTTGAATCACTCGCTCGTACCAGATTTTTAAGGTATTTTCATTTGCATAAACACTTTCAGCATAAAAAGCGTATTCATAGTCATTGTTGGCAACAAAATTGGATACATCCAGAGTTGTGTCTGTTGCTAAAAGATATATTTCATAATTATCATGTTTTACTACATCAATAAATTCAATTAATGAAAGCGGAATTCCATTTTTTAAGAAATATGCATTATTATCCAAGTCATAAAGTATCCATTTTTGAAGATCAACACGATAAACTTCAATCATAGTATGACCATTATCGTAAGTATTCCAATCATCAAGAGTTAAAGTTTGAACAACCCTAGATTTAATATCATTAGATTCCAATAGGTCTTCAATCCATATTGAAATAGTACCACATGTTCCAAAAATTTTTGAATTTAATGCTTTAAAATTTAATTCTTCAATGTTTTTTGAATTATCAGAATTACCATGTGAATAAATCCAAGCAACTGCAGACATTAGAGAATTAATATTTTTTCCATCAAATACTATTCTTTGTTCATTTTTTTCTAAAGGAAGTATGAATCTATACAAACCTTCATCTACAAGATTGTAAGTATTTCCATAGTAAGTATACGTTCCAGAAGGAATAACTAATTTATCAGGTATTTGTTTTGAATTTAAATTTAATTTATCAGGAATAATTGTTTTTATTTCTGTATTTAATGCATGATATACTATTGGAGAATTATCAGATTCTGAATAAGGTCTAGTTGGAGGCTCCTTTAATCCAAAGTCAATTAATAATTCTCTAACTTCTGCTCTAAATTCATAATCAGTTTCAACTAGATAAATTGGAATAAGAAGAGAAAATATAATTGGAAAAATTATAAGTAAATATCTATTCATAAATTATCAGAAATTTTCTTGTTTTTATTAATTATACTGAATTTTCCTTCAACCAAGAGATTGTTTTTCTTAAACCAGCCTCAACTGATGTATTTGGAATTAAATCAAATGTTTCTTTTAATAATGTGGTATCTGAAACAAAATTTCCAATTTCACCAGGTCTTGCATCTTGGAATTCAATTTTAGGTTCAATTTTAAGAATTTGTGACATGGTCTTAACAATATCCAATATGGTAGTACCAATTCCAGTACCCATGTTCAAAATTGTACCATTTCCAACTTTAGATACTGCAGATTTTTCAAAAAATGATAGTATATCTTCGATGTATACATAATCTCTAATTTGATCTCCTTTTCCAAAAATAGTAATAGGCTCATTGTTTTGAATTTTTTTATAAATTGATGGAATTAAACCATTTTTTTGGAATGGACCATAGATATTGAAAAATCTAAAAACAGTGTAGTCAAGATTGTATAATTCATTATAAAGTCTAAGATAATGTTCTGATGTTAATTTTGTAATCCCATATGCAGTCTTAGGTTTTGGATCATGTTTTTCATTAACTTGAAATGAAGATGGTTCTCCAATTAATGAAGATGCTGAAGTAAAAATTACTTTAGGTATAGAATTTTTTCTGCATGCTTCAAGTAAATTAAGTAATCCTAGAATGTTAACTTGTGCATTAGTAATGGATCCGTCTAATGAAGATACTAGAGAATGAGCAGTAAGATGAATTACAGCATCAACATCTTTAACAATTTTTTCAACAGAGTTAAAATTTGTAATATCACATTTAAAATAATTTTTTTCATTAGAATCAATTTGATCAGATCTAAAAATATCATGATTTTTAGATAATCCATGGACCAAGTTTTGTCCAACAAATCCTTCAGAACCCATAATCAAAATTTTCATAAAAATACCTAATTTTGTAATTTAAAAAAGCTTCCTTAAAAATACCTTAATAGAAGAGAAGATCAGTCCAAGAATAATGGCAGAAAATAAGCTCATACCATTAGCAGTTCCAGATATTGGTGATGAAGAAATTGAAGAAATTAAAAAAGTAATGGGTACTGGATTTCTTACAGAAGGTGTAACTACAAAAGAATTTGAACGAATGGTTGCAGAGTATTTAGGTGTAAAACATGCAATTGCAGTAACATCATGTACCACAGGATTACATGCAGTATTACATTGCTTAGATATCAAAGGTCAAGAAGTAATTGTGCCAGATTATACATATCCAGCAACTGCAGAAGCCGTAGTATTAGCAGGTGGAATTCCAGTATTATCTGACGTAGATCTTGAAAGTATGAATATGACTTCAGAAATTTTAGAAGAGGCTTATAATGAAAAAATGACTGTATTTAGTCCAGTCTCATGGGCGGGAGTTCCATTAGAAAAAGAAATTTATCAAAAAGCAAAAAAACTTGATTTAAAAATGCTAGAGGATGCTGCATGTAGTTTAGGGGCAAAAATTAATGAAGATTATGTTGGAAAAATTGCAGATTATTCATGTTTTAGTTTTCATCCTAGAAAAGTAATTACAACAGGAGAAGGAGGGATGATAACTACAGACAACGATGAAATGTTTGAAAAATGTTATTCGTTTAAACATTTTGGAGCAAAAGGAACGTCTTTTGAAACTATTGGTACGAATTATAAATTATCAAATGTGCTAAGTGCAATTGGTGTAATTCAAATGAAAAAAATCGACAATATTGTAGAAACACGAATTCAAAAAGCAAAAGTTTACGAAGAATTATTATTAAAAGTTGATAATATTAAATCGGCATATGTTGGAAAGGGGACTCGTCAAACATTTCAATCATACACATGTTATGTAGAAAAAGAGGGAAAAAGAGATGCAATTAGAGATGCGTTAGCTAAAGAAAATATTCAGAGTCAGATAGGAACTTATGCACTTCATTTAGAACCAGCCTATAAAAATATGAAAAGAGTTGGTGATTTAAAAAATTCAGAACTGTTGTTTAAGAATGCGTTAACATTACCTCTTCACAAAAATTTAACACAAGAAGATCAAGAGAAAATTGTTCAAATAATCAATAAAACTCTTAACTGATACCAGATTATTCTTCAAATAATTGAAAAAGAAAATTCATGATGCAATTTACAAGCATTATACAGAATTATTTGAAAATCATGGGGAAAAACCTGCCTCATTAGGATGGCCAAAAGGCAGACAAGATTTAAGATTTAAGATTATGAGTGAAATTGGGGATGTTAAAAATTCAAAAATATTAGATGTGGGTTGTGGATTTGGGGATTTTTTAACATTTTTGAATACAAAGAAAAGAAAAATAGAGTATACTGGAATTGATATAAATCCAATTTTTATTAAAATTGCAAAATCAATTCATCCCAATAGTTCCTTCCAAAAGAGAGATATAGAAATTGCAAAATTTAATAAAAAATTTGATTGGTCATTTGCAATAGGTACTACTAATATGAAAGGAAATTACAAGTATGTTGAAAATTTAATGATAGAGATGTTAAGAATTTCTAAAAAAGGAATTGCCATGGATTTTATGAGTTCATATGTTGATTTCAAACAAAAAGGAAGTAGTCATTTTGCACCTGAGAGAATATTTAAAATTGCAAAAAAATTATCCAAACGTGTAGTAATTAGACATGATTATTTACCTTTTGAATTCTGTGTTTATATTTACAAAAATAATAAATTAACAGAAAATCAGACATTCAAAGATTTTAACTAGAATCTAAATTTGCAATTCCAAACCCTGATTTTCCAAAATCATTACCAGAATATAACATGTATTTTGAATTCAAATGATTGAATACATAACAATGTTCAATAGATTCTGAATCCCAACCGAATTCAGAAACAGTAATTCCAACTTGTTCATCTTTTCTTTCCCATTTTATTCCATCAAGGGATTCCGCATATCCAATTCTATATTTATCAATAGAATAAGAATACCACATACGAAACAAACCTTTTTCTTTAATTATGCTGGCTCTACCAACTGCAAATTCATTTGGATATTTAAAATCAATAGCAATAACCCCATTTCGTTTCCAATTAATACCATCCTCAGATTCTGCATATCGTATATTGTAAGGAGCTTTGAATGAATTATTTTCATAGAAACATTTCATAGGTGAAATGTAATACATTCTCCATAGATTGTTATCATAGATTACTGTAGGTGAAGATACCATGTAAGGATCAATGTGATTTCGATCTAATATTGGCCCTTTACTAAATTTTTCAAAAGTTTTACCTCCATCTTTACTTATAGCAAGTCCTATTGACCATCGAAATGGGATTGACTTGCCAACATTCCAACCAATATAATAGAGATATTTTTTTCCCTTAAAATTTACTAAAGATGAACCCATTACTCCATGTTCATCAAAAGAACCGAGATCTCCAATAGATAATATGGGGGTTTTACTTTGATTAAGAATTTTGTGTGGTTGTGTGATATCTATATCAATAGAACCAATCTGAGAATAATTATCAGAATTTCTAGAACTGAAAAAAATTCTATAATCATTATTTTTTAAATGATCTGCAAATGGAAGAGATGCATGAGTTTGCATCCATTCTGAATTTTTGTTTGCACAAAAAATAAGTCCAAGTTTATTCCATTTCATCATGTTTACACTAAAAATGATTTAGATCATTACTTTTAACCGGAAGTAGTTTTGCTTTTTCTGAAGTAAAAACCTGTTGAGAAGTTGTATTTTCTAAAATTAATGAACCAGCACCAATAACACATTCAGAACCTATTGTTATTCCATCACGAATTGTAGAATTAACACCCAAAAAGCAATAGGGTCCAATAGTAACATTTCCAGAAACTACAACGTGAGATGCAAAAAAACAATGATCTTGGATAATATTATGATGTCCTATATGATTACCACTCCACAATATCACATTATTTCCAATTTTTGTAAATGGTTGAATAACATTATTTTCAAAAATAAAACAATTATCTCCAATATCTAGATCATTCCAGGTAGTTGATTTTGAATTTACATAAGAAATTAATTTGTATCCTTTATTTTTTGCTTCATTGTAAATTTTTGCTCGTGTTTTATTTACATTCATGTATCCAACAGCTACAAACATAGAATAATCGGATGGAGAAAAATAGGATTCAATATTTTCAAATGGAAATACAGGTAGTTTAAATAATTTTTCTTGAGTCATGAATTCTTTGTTTACAGTAAACCCAACTACTTCATAGGGACTATCATGAGTTAGATAATAATATACAATTTGAGCAAACTGTGTTGTTCCAAAAATGATCACTTTTTTTGAATCAGACATTATGATTTGACATTTTCTTTTCTATTTAGATATTTCAGAAATAATAAATTTAAGATAATTGTTCAAAGGGTACAATATAAAAAAATTCATACCTCTTTGAGATTTCATCAATACCAATTTCTTTAATTTTTTGTAAATCACAATTAATGTAATAATTATACTTAAAATCAGTAGCATTCCAACCTCGTTTGAATTTATACAATTCAGGTTGATTTTTCCACGTTCCACCAAAATTGAAATAATTTATTCCACGATTTAATGAAGATTTTATTGAATTCCAAATAAGTAAACTAGTACTTTGTGTATTTTTTGATTCAGATGTATAAGCTGGCATATAATATTCAGTAAAATTATTATGATAAAATACTAATAGATATGAAAGATTTTTTTTGTCATTTTTTGCACAAAATATTTCATAATCACGATGAATTGTAAAATTTTTTCTTATTTTTTTAAGAAAATCATTTGGTTTAATTTTTCCGCCTTTAGAATGCATTTCTGTAATATGCATATCGTAAAATTCATCAATCACATCATCAGTTAATTCAGGATTTGTTACAAAAATATTTAATTTTTGACTTTTTCTAACAGCACGTCGTACACGTTGTTCAAAAGAACTCCAAAGTTCAGTTTCAGATTTATTATTTAGTTCCAAACATTGGATTAATCTAGGATCTTTAATATTATATGAATAATGTTTTTCATACATTGATTCATTTTGTAATAATGGATTTGGTATTATTACCGAAGATAAAATATCATTTTCAAGATTAAAATTATTTAGTTCATTTAAAATTAATTTTGTACAATCATTTTTGTTAACAATTCCCCCATAACTTCCAAAAAAAGGAAGAGAGTTGATAACTATGCCATGTTTTGATTTTTTCATAAAAAAAGGCATTAGTCCTATGATTTCATTTTTTTCTTTAATTTGAATAAAATATGGTTTAATTTTTAATAGATCCTTAAGAAATAAAATATGATTTACTGAATGATAAAAACTAGAAAAGTTATTTTTTATAAAATTTCCATATTCCAGATAATCAATATTTTGAATAATTTCAGCATTCAATTTTTATCACTTTAATTTTTCATCAACATTCATTTCTTTTGAGATAAACGTTCTATACCATACTTCTAATGCCAAAATTGAAGTCAATCGTGTCAAATATCTAACTGAACCATCATTTTCAATAGTTTCAAATGATTTTGAAATCCATTTTGAATTAATCAAACCTTTTTGAATAATCTTACAATCTTTATCAAAAATATATTTCTCAAAAATTTTTTTCCCGTTTTGTTTCCAGTCAAACCATAATTCAGGAGAGAATCCACGTTTTTCATCAATATGTTTGGTATTCATTTGACTTGCAATTTTTCTTAGAATTAATTTTCCTTTTTGTATTTTTTCATCATACTTTTCATTTAGATTAAGTGACAAACCAAATTTTATTACAGAATTATTTACAAAAGGAGAAATTCCATTTAAATGATAATAATTACAAATAGACTTACTGGTAGGAATAAAATCATAAAGTAATTTTCCATTAAAGTCAGCAAGCATAACTTGTTGTAATGGATGTAAATTATTTGAAAAATATGGTTTAAAATAATTAAAAACATCATTCCATTCAAATGAAATATTTTTACCAAAAATTAGTTTTTGATCAGTAACCCAATCACGATTATGACATTCTAAATAGTTTTTAACTTTAGTCTTCCAACTTGATTTGGGTTTACATAAATCTAAAAATTTACTGTACCTAAATGTATAACCACCAAAAACTTCATCAGCTCCATCACCTGCAACATAGATATCACTATATTTTTTTGCTTCTTTTGCAATAATATGTGTGTAAGTATTCCATTTTGGTTTTTTTGTAATTGAAATTAATTTCGGCATAGTTTGGTAAATGGAAGGCATTTTTACAGTTTTAAATTTTGCATTAAATTTTTTAGCAATTTTTGAAGCTTGTTTTGATTCATCAAACCCATTTTCAAAAACTCCACAAATTCCAATTAATTCACGATCAGGAAAAATCTCACGTAACAATGATAAACATAGTGTAGAGTCAATTCCACTACTTAATGAAACTGCAATGGGTTCATTTGAAGTTTTTAATTTATTTTTTAATGCATTTTTGAGCAAGGTTTTAGTTTTTAATCCAGAAGGATCGGTTTGTGTTTCATTAAAATTTTTTGACGTTACAGGAGATAATTGTGGTTTTTCAGTAGGATTATACCTAATTGAGAGTATATTTCTAATCGAAACTGAATTTAATTTCAATAAATTATCTCAAGTAGATATAGTAATAACTTTTCACTAATCATAGTTTAAAACGATAATTTTTAATCTAAAATTAAATATACAGCATCTAAACACAGTATATGAAAATATTAGCAATTGGGGATACTGCAGATAATTCCATATCGTTAAAAAAATTTATAAAAAATTCTCAGATTCATCTCATCACATTTCCTAGAAAACAAGCAGAATTATTTACTTTATCAGAAGGTGTAGAAAGATTTGATTCTTTATTAATTTCTAAACAAGTAAAAAAAATTAATCAAATCAAAGATCAGTATGATTTGTGTTTAGTTTTAACATGGTCAGCAGCAAGAATTGCATATCTTGCCGATTTAAATTACATAATGTATTTTGCAGGAGGTGATATTACAGAGCCACCATTTGAAAAAATGCCAAAATCACCATTTCTAGAAAAACCAATTCATAATAGAAATATTTTAGAACGATATTTCTATAAAAAAATCTTTGATAGTGCAATTGTTTGTATTACAGCAACAGAAGATTATTTTGAAAAATTAAAAACATTTAGAAAAGATGCAATTAGATTAGATTATGGGTTTGTAGACACATCGTTATTTAATGAAAAAATCATACCAAAAAATATTGAGAAGCAGAAATTTACATTTCTATCTGCACAAAAATTTGGTTTAGAAAAAGGATTTGACATAATTATCGAAGCTCTAAAATATTGTAAAACAGATTTTGAGATTTTACAAGTTGAATGGTTTACTAAAAGAACAGAAGAAGAGGAAGAGAAAGTTAGAAAATTATTGGATAAAATGCCTCCACAAATAAAATTTATTCCATTAATTAAAAGAAATGAATTAGGGAATTATTTCAAATCAGCAGATGCTATTTTAGGACAGATGAGAGCAGGAATGTTAGGGGGTATTGAACGTGATGCAGCATTTTGTAAGGTACCTATTCTATGCTATATAGATCAATCAAAGCCAATGATAATTGATGGAGAGAAAGTCATACCTCCATTTTTACCAAAATCAAATAATCCAAAAGAATTATCTAAATTAATCGATAAGATAGTAGAATCTAAAGAATTCAGAGATAAGTTAGCACATGAAGAATTTGAGTATTCTAAAAGACTCTATCATCCTGAAATTGCTGCAAAAGTCTGGGAAAATTTATTGATAAAAATTTACAAAAAATATTCAACAATAGATAAGAATTCTCCAAAAATAAAAAAAACAATTGAGAATAAAATTGTTGAGTATGCTGAAAAATTAATTTATAAGAAAAAAATGAAAAATAGAAATATTAAAGGATGGGGAGAGGAAGAATATAATAAATTAATGAAATGATTAAATTGCTAACAAAAAAAGGTATACAAATGGATTTTAATAAAAATGAACATGTAGAGAACATTATAACTAAAGGTTATACAATTTTAGAAAATGTAGTTGATAATAATGAATGTAATTTGATTTCACAAAAATTAGATTATTTAGATGAACAACAAGAACTAGAATTTGGAAAAGAGAGACTTCAGAAAATCAATGATATAGGAATAGTGAGAGCGCCAATTGAAAAAGATGATTACTTTCAAAATATAATTTTAAATCCACAAGTTTTTGGACTTGTAAGTTTACTTATTAGAGACACAGCTATTTTACATTTACAAAATGGAGTAATTCTTTCCCCGAATGAGACTCATGGACAAGCCCATTTTCATAGAGACATAACTTTTATGAATTTTGTAAGTGATAAAATTTTTTCAATTAGTGCTCTATGGGCAATAGATGATTTCAATGAAACAAATGGAGGTACATGGATAGTTCCATTTACTCATAAATTGTCTGAATGGCCTTCTGAAAAATATTTAGAAAAAAATGCAATTCAGGTAATTACAAAACCTGGTTCAGTAATTGTTTTTGATAGTATGTTAATTCATAAAGGAGGAGACAACAAGGGAACAAAAAAACGCCGAGCGATTAATCATATGTATACAAGACCGTTTATCAAACAACAAATAGATTTTCCAATATTAATGAGAGACAGATTTGATATTGAGAGTAAAATTAGTCAAGTTTTAGGGTTTTGGTCCATTCCTCCTAAATCAGTTATATCGTATAGAGATGATCCTGAAAAAAGAACATACAGAAAAGGACAATAAAATAACATTATTAACAGTTGATAAGAATTTCAAATAAGATGTTCTTCTTTAAAAATAATTTAAAAGAATGTGATCTTTGTAAGTCAAAAAAGTATAATGTTTTATTAGAACATAATGGTAAAGTTATGACAAGTGATCAACAGATCAAGTTATCAAAAATTATTAAAATTGAATGTAAAAAATGTGGATTGGTGAGAAATAAAAATATTGAGAGAGAGATAAATTATAAGAAAAAATATACGTATAACACAAGTAAGAAAAAAGATGTACAATTTTTTAACAATAAAGGATCGCTAGATCGTAGTTCTCAAATATTTGATTGGATAAGTTCCCTCATAAGTAAAAAGCAATTTTTAAAAATTCACACAATTATAGAAGTGGGATGTGGTGAAGGGAATCTTTTATTAAAATTTCAAAAAGAATTCCCAAAAAAGAAAATCATAGGATTTGAAATTAATGAAAAAGCTATTCAAGAAGGTAAAAGAAAAGGGTTAGATGTTAGAAATTTAGAAGAGATGATTAATGAAAAAGCAGATTTAGTTATTTCTTATGCAGTCATAGAACATACAACTTCACCAAAAGAATTTTTAAAATCAGTATCAAAAATTCTTAATCCTAATGGACTAGTACTTTTAGGCACACCTCATCAAGATAAGATTTCACATGACATATTTTTTGTTGATCATATATTTCATTTTTCATCAAAACATGTTCAAGATTTAGCACGATTTGCTAATCTAAAAATATTAAAAAAATCAACCAAACAGTGGCCAATTGATTCATTTGGAATTTATCTTTTTCAATTATCAAAAACAAAAATGAGGGAAATTATAAGAAATAGAAAAAACAAATGTAGAGATTCAATAAAATTTTATTTAAATTTATTTTATAGTGTCAATCAGGAATTAAAACAAATTAAGAAAAATGAAAAATTTGCGGTTTTAGGTTTAGGTGAATTTTTCAATTTATTATATACATATACAAAATTAAATGATAAAAAAATCAATTATGGATTAGATGATTTTTCAAAAAATAAAAAATTTACATTTCCTATAATTCCCATTAACAAAGTAAAATCTCAAAAAATTGATTCCATTTTTGTGTGTGTTAATCCAAATTACTATAATATAATTTTAAATAAATTAAATAATAAGAAAATAAAAATATTTTTACCATTTCAAAAGATGAAAAAACATTGAGACTACTTTTAGGTGTATCACCATCAAAAATTTTTCATGTGAAAGAATTTGTTAATGAACTTGAAAATCTTAACATAGAATGTAAACTAGTTTTGGATACAGATATTTCAGATAGATTTCCAAGTAGAAAAATATCACATTGGTTTCAATCTAGTAAAAAATTTGAAAAATTGATAGAAGAATTCAAACCAGATGCAATTTTTGTTGATCGTCAAAGACATTTTGTACTAGATTCACTAAAAACAAACATTCCATTAGTAATTCATTTGAGAGGAGATATTTGGAAAGAAATGGAAATGGCAAAGAAAACACTTTACAAATTACCACATAAAAGAGTGGTGTTAAAAAAATGGGAAAATATTGCAAATGAGAGTTTCAAAAAATCAAATCTCATTTTACCAATTTGTAATTATTTAAAAAATGAAACAAAAAAAAGATTACCTGGAAAAAAAGTTGCAACGATGTATCAAGGGATTAATCCAGAAAGATGGTATTCATCAAAAGGCATGCAACTCAAACATCCTTGTGTTGGATTACTTCAAGGAGCAGTGATTTGGGGTAAAGCTCAAGAAATGCTGGTTTTACAAAAAGTACTAGAATCTATGCCGGATGTCATGTTTTATTGGGTTGGGGATGGCCCATATCGTGAGAAAATTTTACCTGTTTTAGAAAAATATGATAATTTCAAATGGCTCGGTGCATTACAATATCCGGATAAAGTAAGAGAGTATCTTACAGAAATTGATGTTTATGCGTTAGTTAGTGGAATTGATATGTCACCATTGACATTACTTGAAGCACAATTAATGAAAAAACCCGTTGTAGCAACAAATGTTGGAGGAATACCAGAATTGATGAAAGATAATGAAACAGGATTTTTGGTAGAAAAAGGTAATGCAAATGAATGGATTAAAAAATTATCAATATTGATAGAGGATAAACAAAAAAGAGAAAATATTGGAAATAATGGTAAAAAATTTGTAGAAGAAAACTTTAGTTGGAATAAAATTGCAAGAGAATTTCTTAAAAATTTAGAGAAAAATGGAATAAAATAAAATATTATGAAAGTTTAGTTGTTGAATTCATTTCTTTGGTAACAAATAACCTGTACCAGATTTCAAGAGAAAGTAAACCTAAAAATTTATTCACATATTTTACATTAAGATCAGATTTTGTAATATGAGAAGAAATCCATTCTTTATTTATCCAACCATCTTCTACAATTCTTGCATTATCAAGGTATGAATGACATAATTCTTTTCCAATTGAATTCCAAAGATTTATTGTATTTACTGAAAACCCAAGTTTTTCTTTAGAAATTAATGAATCACATTCATATTTTGTTAATAATTTTCTTAAAGGCATTTTACCTAAATTTTTAACTGAATCATATTTTAATTCAGAAGGAATATGTGAGGCATATGAAATTAATTTAGAATTTAGAATGGGTGTAACAGGTTTAAGATTAAAAAATTTATTAATTTTATTTCCAATAATAGAAAAATTATAAAGTAATTTTCCATTATAATCTGCTAAAAATACTTGATTAAGTGGAGATAATGAATTATTGAAGAAAGGCTCAAAAATAGAATTAATTGATTTCCAAGAAAAATCAGTTTTTGAATTAAAAATTTTTTCTTGATCAGGTACCCAATCTCGTTCATGGCATGACAAATATGCCTGAATTTTATCTAAAGGTGATGAATTAGGTTTGATTAACGATAAAAATTTAGAATATCGAAATGTGTAACCTCCAAATAATTCGTCACCGCCATCACCAGATGCTAAAAAATTAGACTTGTCTTTTGCATTTTTTGCAATATAATACCAGTGAATATCCCAAAAAGGCATTCCAATAATACTAATAGCTGCAGGTAAGTCTAGAAGATAATTTTCTATATCGATTATTTTATGTTCAGCTTCAAAAAAATCAGCTATTTTTTTTGCTGTTAAAGTTTCATCAGTACTATCACTAAATTTAATTGAAATTGCATTAATTTTTAAATCAGGAAGTGTCTTACGAATAAGACCCAAAATAAGTGTAGAATCTATTCCACCACTAAGAGATATTGTTAGATTTTTTGTAGAACCAAGTTTATTTTGAATTGAATTTTTTAGGTTATTTTCAATAAAATCTAGATCATAATTTTTTGAAGGTATGAAATCATTTGCTTTTAGAACAGGTAATGTAGTGTTTTGTAACGGATCATAACGCAAAGTTAGAATATTTCTAATTTGATTAGAAATATTTTTTTGATTAAATTTTTCCTCTTCCAAGTCCTCTATATATTAATCCAGAATCTTTTGCGGCTTGTTGATTAATAATACATTTAGAATCTATTACAATTGCATTTTTCATTTTTGATTTTAAGAAAATAGGATCAAGATTATGAAATTCTTTATGAGCAGTAACAATAATCAACGAATCAGCTTTTTGTAATGCTTCAATCAAATTAGATTCTGTTTGTAAATCAAAAATATTTGTGGATTTAAAATATGGATCATAAATTAGAATATTTGTTTTTAAATTTTTTAATTTTTCTATAATAGTTTCAGCAGGAGTAATTTGAATATCTTTAACATCAGGCTTATAAGAAATTCCTAAAATTAACACATTTGAATTTTCTAAAGATTTACCAGATTCAATAAATGCATCATGCAACAAATCTATCACATGGCTAGGCATACTTTCATTGATAATTCTTGCAGTTTCAACAGACTTCAAATTATCAAGACCCATTTTTTTAGCCAAATTAATCATTTGATAAGAATTTACAGGTAAACAAGGACCACCCACTCCAGGCCCAGCATAATGTACTTGAAAATTATATTTTGATTTTGCAGCTTCCAAAACAGTCATTATATCAATTCCAACTTTTTCAAATAAAATAGCTAGTTCATTGATAAATGCAATATTAAGATCTCGAAAAACATTAGTAGTTAATTTAACTGCATTTGCAGTCTTACAATTTGGCATAGGAATTAAATCAACAGTAAAGACATGTTTGTATATTTTCATAATTACATTAGTTGTTTCGTCATTGATTGAACCAACTAATCTAGGAAGTTTTTCAAAATCATTCATAATTTGACCTGGATTTGCAGTTTCTGGGCATACACCAATTGCAAAATCTTTTCCTGCTATGAGTTGTTTTTCAGAACTTTCAATACTTTTAATAAATTCATTCTCAATAAAACCAGGTTCAACAGTACTTTCAATAATAACAAGAGAATCTTTAGTTAATAATTCACCTAATTGTTTTCCAACGGATAAAAGTGCAGAATAATCAGGGACATTATTTTTGTCCATAGGCGTAGGTAAAGATAAAACTATAACATCAGAATTTGGAACAATTTCTTCTATTTTTGTAGATACATGAAATTTTTCATGTATAACTTTTTCAAAAATTACATCATAACCAGGTTCATCTTTTAAAGGAAATATTTTTGAATTAATCATTTCCACCAAGTTATAATTAATATCTACTCCAACCGTGGGTAACCCTGAATTAGCAAAAGATAATGCAGTTGGTAGTCCAATTCTACCTATACCAATTATGCAGACACTGATATTTCCAGATTGAATTGATTCAATTAATTCCTGATTAGTTAATTGCATTATTTTTGATTTTTGTTCCATTTTAGTCTCTAGTATAAAGTTAATAGAATTTACCTGTTTATTTATTCTTGTTTAAAGAATCAAAACTTAAACAGAGAATAATTATACTCAATTCATGAAATTTGCAGTAACTGGAGGTGCAGGGTTTGTTGGAAACAATATTGTAAAATTATTAGTATCTAAAGGACATAATGTAGTAGTAATTGATAATTTACACACAGGTAAAAAAGAAAACTTACAAGAAGTTATAGAAAAAATCGAATTCCATAATATAGATATTCGTGATTTCTCAAAATTAGAATTTGTTTTAAAAAATGTTGATGGTATTTTTCATGAAGCTGCATTAACAATAGTACAAGAATCATTTCAAAAAGAAAAAGAATATTTTGATGTAAATGTTAAAGGGACAGAAAATATTTTTAAAATTGCTAAAAAATTTAAAAAAAAAGTAGTATATGCAAGTTCATCAAGTATTTACGGTGATACTAAAGAAATTCCAATTAAAGAAAATTTTGAACGAAAGCCAATTAATCCATATGGACAAACAAAGTTAGAAGATGAATTTTTGGCTGAAAAATATGTGAAAGAGGGTGTAAGTATTATTGGTCTCAGATATTTCAATATTTTTGGAAAGGGACAAACTGGAAGTTATGCAGGAGTAATCACACAATTTATCAGAAAACTAAAAGAAAATAAATCTCCAATAATTTTTGGTGACGGATCACAAATAAGAGATTTTATTCATGTATCAGATATTGCTAAAGCAAATCTTTCTGCAATGCTAAGTGAAACAAATTCAGGATTTTTTAATATAGGTACAGGCATACCAATAAAAATTAAAGAACTTGCTTACATGATGATTAAAATATTTGATAAGGAATTTGAGCCAGTATTTTTAGATCCACTCAAGGGAGATGTGAAGAAAAGTCAAGCAGATATCAATCATAGCAAAAATAAATTAAATTGGAAATATAAATTAGAATTAAATGACGGATTATGTAGTTTTTTAAAATAGGGATTTAAGAATTGGATAAAAAAATTAGAGTTGCTTTCATCTATAAAGCATCACATCAATTCTATAATAAAGAACATTTTGATAATACAACATATTATTTTGCTATGCATGCATTAAAAAGAAATGAAAATTTAGAAGTAGATTATTTTCCAGCTGAAAAAAGTTTTGATGCTACAAAACTTAAAGGTAAATATGATATCATTATGCTTGGAAATCATAATTCTGCTACTCCGGATGAATTAATTGGAATAAAACAATTAGATATTCCAGTAATTGCAAGATGTGGGGATTTTCATAATGCAAAAAAATACAATACAATAGAATTTCATGAAAAGTATAAAATTGATTATTACTATAATTTTATGTCTGAAAATTATTTTTATAAATTTTATCCAAAAGATTTTAAATACAAACCAATAATTTTAGGAGTTGAACCAAGTTTTTATCAAAATTTAAAACCATTTAAGGATAGAGTGAAAAACAAAATTTTAGTTACGGGTGCACTTGGTAAAAAAAACCTAAAATCAAGACTTGCAAATAGAGTTTTAAATCCAAAAAGATCAGGATGGTATTTTTATAAATTAAGAACAATGTGTAACCAATTACCACATGTTGATCATTCAGGAATGATAGGTAAAAAATACATTAAGGATAATTTTGCTTCTCATTTATCACAGTATCAAGGAGCAATAGCTGCAACAACATTCTACCCAACAATAAAGTATTGGGAAACATCTGCTTCGGGTTGTTTAACATTTATGGAAATTACAGAGCAAAATGATGGAGCATATTTGGGGTATAAAGATGGAGAAACGGCTATTTTTATAAATGAAAAAAATTATGAAAAAAAATTTGAAGCATTTCTAAATGATATCGATAATCCAAAATGGGAGAAAATTGCTAACAATGGAAGAGAATTTACAATGAACAATCTATCAAATGACAAAGCTGTTGAATCGCTAGTTAAATTATTCAAAAGTTTAATTTAGATAAATTAATTTATTATTTCATAATTAGTTCTATCAATAAAATCATCAGGATTTTTTATTGCTATGAGATCTTCATTTTGTGGAATATAATCATGTGAGATTAAAGAAATTTTTTTATGTTCTAAAAATCTGTATATTTTAAAATTATATGAATTTAAAATATGATAAATATCAGTAAATGAATAATTATAATTTTCAAAATTTTTTGGAACAGCCTCAAAAAGTACGCATGAAGTTTTTTTTAAGACGTTATTTGAACCTAAAAATGCAAATTTTTCATAGCCCTCAACATCTATTTTGAGTAAATGAATATTAGATTCCGGTATATTCAAATCATCAATTTTAATTAAAGGAATTTTAGTTCCTTGGTCATGATCAATAATTTTATTTTGTCCATCTGAAGAAAGATTTGAGAAAAAAACATTCCCAGATTTATTTCCAACTGCATAATTAAATAAATTTACATTTGTCAAATTATTATGTTTTACATTTCCTTTAAGATATTCAAATATTTTTGGATGAGCTTCTATAGAATAAACTGTTCCAGGATTTTTAACTTGCATTGCAGAAGTTATTGTGATTGTTCCAATATTTGCACCAATGTCAATTACAACATCT
>Ga0209667_1000481_pt1 | contig 34610 bp, 27 predicted proteins | sample SaaInlV_165m_DNA_2_FD_184682 | JGI IMG/M metagenome (GOLD analysis project Ga0209667, IMG submission 184682) | Marine microbial communities from expanding oxygen minimum zones in the Saanich Inlet - Saanich Inlet SI037_S3LV_125m_DNA (SPAdes)... | ecosystem: Environmental > Aquatic > Marine >... | reverse complement strand
AAATCTATTCCTTTCTCATTATCAGGATTGCTCATTGTTATTCCCAGCATTAATAGAGTTGTTAAAAATAAATATTTTTTCATTTCATATTTGGATAGGTTGGAATGACAAAAATGCCATCCCAACCCATCATGTACTAATCGTTAAATGAATTTCCTTTTGTTGCAAAAAGAAAACTCGTTGTCAGGATCAAGGTTTGGAATTCAGCACCACCCATATTGTTGGTACCTTCGCCCCACCCGGACGTAAAACTCCAGCCATTTTGAGCATGCATCATAAAAATGGCACCCATCATTACCGCAGAGAATATCATACCGGAAACGCGGGTGGCCCATTCGGGTCCAATGCCGCCATAAATGATGAGTATTCCACCGCTAATCTCCATGACTGCCAGCATAGACCATCATGACGGGCATGCCCATCATTTCGGCCATCATGGGCGCCATAGGGAATTTCCCCATGCCGTGAAAAATGAAAGTTCCTGCCAGTGATAGTCTCGGGAACCAATGTCCGTGAGGTGAGAGTTTGTTTAAGAAATCCATGGTTTCCTTCATAGTGTGTTTGAGTTAAGCGTGAATCTTGCTTTTCGGATGTGGCGTGATGGCTTTTATTTTTAGATGAAATTCATCTAGACTAAAATCACCAAAATACCAAAGTTGATCATTTACCCAAACTGCGGGTGTAATAAAACCTTGTCGGTTTCCTGGGAGTTGACGATTGATATCAATATTAAAAATATCCACATCAATATTTCCACCACGGCGTATATAGGATGAAAGTTTCATCAGCACCGCATCACATACTTGGCAAGATTCCCGCACAATGACTTGAACAGGGATTGTTTTGTTTTTATTTACCTGATTCATCATAGGTAAGATTACAGGATGCGAAGGAATAGGTCTGTCGTGGAGACGACAGTTAGAAAATTTTAAAGTTTATTTAGCCAATTTTCATCGAGAACTTGCATGAATCTCCTAGAAAATTTTATTGTATTTTTCTCTGCTAATTCGTTTAAAACAACATTAACAGTTTGGCGAACAGTTGCAGTTAATTCTGCAATTTCTTGATGGGTTAAAAAAGGACGAACACGCCACCCATCGGCCATTTCTTTACCAAATGATTTCACATATCGTCGAAGAAATGACTCGATACGCTCTTGAGCTGTTTTAAAAACCAAATCTTCTAATTGATTTTCTATACGGCGCATCCGCCACCCAATAAATTTATTTATGCTCATATTTAAATCAGGATTCATACGAAGCATTTCTTGAAACATATCCCGGCTAATAGTACAAATAACGGCATCTTCCAAGACTTCTGCCAAGTTTTGATGGGTGTCTTGTCCCAAGATGCTACTTTCTCCAAAGATTTCACCAGGACCTAATAGTTGTAAAGTTGTGGATTTCCCATCTTCTGAAACACGGGTAATCTTGATTTTCCCTTCTTTTAAAAAATAAAGTGTTTCTGATGGTTCTTCCGGAAAAAAAATAATCTCCTTTTTCCCCGATGATTTCATATGGGTCTTACCACTCAATTCTTCCATAGCTTTCATGCCCATGGTGGAAAAGAGATTGAAATTTTGCAGATACCAGAGTTTTGTTCTTTCGGCCATAATTTGCGTTTGATTCGTCGAGTAAACTTATATCTCCTTCGCCATTTTTTTCACTTATATTTATCCCATATTTATTTTATTTTTTTAATGTAATCCATGGCAAAAATCAAAAACAACTTCAACGATCTCGGCCCAAAAGAATGGCTGCCGTTCCAAAAATCATTTACACTTTTTGAGACGATGGAATCTCTTATTCAATCCAATCTGAAGTTTTTTATAAAACCATCACTATCTCCAGCACCCAATGTATTGAGTTTTGGACAGGATGATTTTCAAAGTATGTTTCAAAAAACTGCACAAAATCTGAATGTGAATTCAACTAAGACATCATTCGATTTTTTAGCATTAGATTTAACAAATCCTATTCATTTACAGGCTGGTATTGATTGGGCAATCGAGAATGGAAAAAACCTTAATTATCGAAAATTCATGTGGATCTTAGTGCCGACAGATTTAATGTCAAAAAATAATAGTCCAATTGCGTGGGAATTATCGAATCAATTCGCCGGTTTTCTTACAAGAAAAGATGAAAAAATTATTTGTCATCCTGATGGTCATACTTGGACATCTCTCTACTTCCGAAAAGACGAACATTCCTTATTCCAAAATTATCCATCCATCGAATCAACCCATCAAGCGTCAACCCAATCAACCCATCATTTACAAAATTGGTTTATTCTTAAACCAAAACCGCGATCAAAAGATCAAATTCTCCATCCTGCAAAATATCCCGAAGAATTGGTACGAATGTATCTTGAAGAATTCACAAAAAAAGGTGATACGGTTTTTGACCCAATGTCCGGAACCGGCACAACGCAAGTAGAAGCATTGAATTTGGGGCGACATGCTTTTGGCATTGAATTGAGTGAATTGTTTCACGGGATCGCCAACAAGCGATGTGCTGAAATTTCTACACAAAATCATTATTCCATTTTTCTAGGTGATTCGCGGAATATTTTAAATTTTGAAATTCCTGAATTGGATTATATAATAACATCTCCACCTTATTGGGATATGCTGAATATGAAAGGTGCTGAAGTTCAAGCAAACCGAAAATCAAAGGGACTCCAAACAAATTATTCTGACAATAAAAATGATTTGGGGAATCTGGATGATTACACAAAGTTTTTAGATGTGCTGACAGAAATTTATCAAAATACGACTCAAAAATTAAAATCAGGTGGCCATCTTACAATTGTGGTAAAAAATATCAAAAAGAAAGGTGAACATTTCCCATTGGCATTCGATTTGACAAATCGGTTAATTAGCTTTTTAGAATTCAAACATGTGGCATTTTGGTGTCAAGATGATCTTCAAATTGCGCCGTATGGATATAAACATACCTTCGTCAGTAATACATTTCACCACTATTGCATTACCTTTCAAAAAACTTAATCTAAAATAATTCCACAGTCCATTTTTTCTGCCAACCTTGGGTAAAATGTTAAAAATGATGAAAGGTTTTTTATTTCTAAACCCATATTATTGATTCGTGTTTGAAAAAGCCCATTTTGGAAATTTTGGGGAATTAATTTTTTAAAATGAATGAAATCCCTTTTTTGGGCCACACCGCATAAAATCAATTCTGAATGGAAATTCAAATGATAATTAAATGGATTTCCATCACCGAATGTTGTCATTTTTGTCCAAAACCAATCTTCAGTATATGGCGTTTCTTTATTTTTCCGATGAGTCGCTAATTCCGAAATAAAGGAAATTTGATTGTCTGTTAATTCAATGGATAAAAATGGCACACGTCCTTCCCATCCTTTCATAAACGAAAATAAATAACAAACTGATTCCGTTTCCGGTGTATGTAAACAAATATCCTTTTTCGTCCATTGATCCCACTCTCCACGATTGGGGATAAGTGCGGGTAAGTTCAAATAATTATCCATAGATAGAATAGGTCCTGTGTGTCGCAAAAAGTTATTTTTTATATCCCATTCTTCGCGACCCATAATAAAATCTTTCTTATCCGGTAAATAAAAAGGAGTCTGGCATTTTTCAGTTTGAACTGGAATTTCATTTTGCTCGCAAAAATGCAGAAATATTTTTTCTGAAATTTTGCCTTTGGCTATATTGGTTATTCTTGATCGAATATCCCGTAGTTTCATCCGATTAATAGTATAAGATAAACTTAATAAAGCATATTTAATGGAATCGGTCACCAGCCGATCATAAATATTATTTTCAATCTGAATGCGAATTAGAGTGTGTTTCATATTCCCTGAAATTACATGTCAAAAGTGGAAAATAAAAAAGGGGCTGAAACAGCCCCTTTTTATAATATATTGAGATTTTATCCCAAATATCTACGAAGATTTTTACTCCGAGACCGATGCCGTAATCTTTGGATCGCTTTTTCTTTAATCTGACGAACACGTTCCCGTGTTAAATCAAATTCTTCACCGATTTCATTCAAAGTCATAGCACTATCTCGGTTAATACCGAAATACATTTCCAATACCATTCGTTCCCGTTCAGAAAGTGTTTCCAATGCACCATTCACTTCTTCCGTCATGGATTCCATCATGATTTTTGCTTCCGGCTCTTCAGCTTCAGAATCTTCAATGATGTCCAACAAACTACTGTTTTCACCCTCTTGGAAAGGAGAATTCAAGGAACTATGTCGTCGTGAATATTGCATTGCCATGAGGACTTCATCACCACTCATTTCTAACTGTTGACCAATTTCATCCCCTTTGGGTTGACGTTCAACTTCCGCTTCTAATTTTTCAGCAGCACGAGTGATTTTTGTGATAGTTCCTACACGATTCAATGGTAGTCGAATTAACCGAGACTGTTCAGCCAATGCTTGTAATATAGATTGACGAATCCACCATACAGCATAGGAAATAAATTTGAAGCCACGGGTGTGATCAAACCGTTTTGCGGCTTTGATGAGCCCCATATTTCCTTCGTTAATAATATCTGCAAGTGACAAACCATTTCCCTGATATTTTTTTGCAACGGACACCACAAAACGAAGATTGGCTTCAACCAATTCTTTCATGGCACGTTCATCATTTGCCTGAATTCGAATGGCAAGTTCAACTTCACGTTCTGGAGGAAGTGGATTAAATTTCCCAATTTCAGCGAGATACATACTGATACTACCACTGGATACTTTACTGGGTTTAGCTTTATTCTTGTCAAGCGCTTTTTTAGCATTTTTAATTGCTTTGGGAGCAATTTTTTTCTTTTCTTTTACTGCTACAGCACTGTCTTTTTTTAATTTCGCCAATTCAATGACCCCTGATTAAGGTTTAATGGATATCCCCGTACGGGATAAAGCCGACGAATTTAATATTAATAGTTTATTTAATAAAGAGAATCTTCTGAAATTTAGAAAATTTCCTACTGTCTACTTTTATAAAATATGGGCCCGATGGAACCGTTTTATTTTGGTCTGACTTCCCATCCCAAAATACCCATTGAGACCCACTGAATGCAGGAAGTATTTGGGACCGAATCTTGTGTCCCATCATGGAGAATATATTAATCTGAATAGGATCGGTAGTATTTAAGTCTAAAAGAAATTTCATTGAATGATTAAATGGGTTGGGAAAAGCTGCATGCATCACTAGGGGAGATTGGGGAATCACAACTGGATTCTCTATCTCCGTAAAAATAAAATTTGGGTAATTTGTAATTCCATCTTCCGTTACAACAATCATTTCCCCATTCTGAATTCCTGTCCAATTTATACCATTTTCACTCATGTCCGGTGGTTGTGACATGATGGCAAAATGTTCATCCGATTCCATAAAATAAATCCCATTATTCCCACCAAACACATAAAGATATGACCCATCTGAAAAGATTGTGTTTAATTGAGATTCATTCACGCCGGCACCTATTATTAACGTAAATACTTTTTTTAATCCCTCCAACGTATTTTGTTGATTTGCAATTTGTTGCATGATAAAAAGGAGAATCAATTCCGAATCTACCACGCTAGACCAACCTTCATTTTGCCAATCTCCATTCCCAAATGTCTGAGGTTCATGTTGATTAAGCCAAGATAAATCTGCCCCATGATTCGTAATCAAATTATATAAAAGGTCCTTATCCACCGTGCCATTGTGCACCAAAGAAAATGAAATATTATCCTTATAAAACATCCAAGGATGCGGATTTGGAATACTGCCAGCACCGGAAGATGCTGCCCGAATATGACCAATACTTACTTTACCACTGCCATTTTCAAATAGCGAAAAAGCATGATTCCAATAGTCTGTTGAATCGTCCAAAGCTGGTATAGCTGACCGATGAACCGGTTCAATATTCCCACTGTAATTAGCATCATAATTAAGCAATGCCCACCCATTAGGCGCGTATTGAGATTGGAGATACAGCGTATTTAATTCATTAACGATTAAGTCTTTTTCGTCAATTGAAATCGTAGGGAGTGTTAGGCTAGGTTTGGTACAGATAGCCCAAAGTCGGCATGCAATAAGGGGTTGAAATGCAATCCCCAAAACTAGTGCAAATTGGAGGATGATTCGCATAGATAGAAATTAGTGAAAAAAGCGTATTAATTCAAAGGAATGGAACCCTTCATTTGCTGGACTGTATGTATGCATTCACATGGTTTTCCAGAACATTCAAAGGTACAGCGCCCTGCCCCAAAACTACATCATGAAAATCTCGAATATTGAATGCTTCGCCCATTTCTTTTTCTGCTTTGGCCCGGAGGTCCCTGATTTTTAATTCTCCGATTTTATAAGCCAATGCTTGCCCCGGCCAGGCGATATACCGATCAATCTCCACGCTTACATCATTCTCTGTTTTGGCTGTATTGGATAACATATAATCGATTGCTTTTTCACGACTCCAGCCGAATGCATGCATTCCAGTATCTACAACCAATCTGCAAGCGCGCCACATTTCGTAAGTGAGCTGACCAAATTTGCTATATGGATTATCATAGAAACCCATTTCTTCCCCTAATTTTTCAGAATAAAGGCCCCACCCTTCCACAAATGCTGTATAGCCGCCATATCGCCTAAATTTTGGAATATTTTCCATTTCTTGTGCCAATGTAATTTGGAGATGGTGCCCGGGAACAGCTTCATGAATAGAGAGTGCTTCCATTTCATATTTTGGGCGTGTTTCCAGTTTGTATGTATTGGCCATGAAAAAACCAGCTCGACCTGCTTCCTGAGATCCTGAGTAATAATAAGCCGTCGGGGATGCGGGTGCTTGATAATCCGGAATGGGTTTAACTCCATAAGGAAGTCTAGGTAATAGTCCGAAAAATTTTGGCAATTCTGCATCTGCTCTCTTACAAATAGTTCTATATGCATTTAAAAACTCTGTTTCTGATGTAAAATAGAATTGAGAATCAGTTCTAAGAAAAATGAGAAATTCATCAAATGAGCCATCAAATTCTGCCGCATCTTTTACGTCCATCATTTCAGCGCGAATTCTTGCAACTTCGTTTAGTCCAATATCATGAATCTCAAGGGCAGTTTTGTCAGTCGTTGTATAACTCTTAATCTTAAATTTGTAATACGAGTCTCCATTTGGGAAATCTTTACAAGCAATAGACTCTCGACAAACAGGTAAATAAGATTCAGTAAAGTAAGTAAAAAGAGATTCATAAGCTGGATATACTTTTTCGGTTAAAATAGTTTTCATTTTTTCCGTTAGCTGCTTTTGAGTCTCTTCATTCATTGATTCAGGAAAATTGTTGAATGGTTTAAATAAGGGTGATTCGTTAATAGGTTTTTCGAAATGGGCTTTTATTTGAACCGGCACAGATCCTAATACAATTTTAGGTGGCACCCAACCCGTTTCTATGCCTCGTTTCATCAAATCGATGGTTTGATTTATTTTGGTGGGAAATGCTGCCAGTCTCGAAAGGTAATTCTCATAATCCTTTTCTGAATTGAATGGCATATAATTTGAAATCCCTGCAAAACCAATTTGTATTCCACCCATTTGATCGATAGGCATTAAATAGGATAAAAATTGAAAACCCTCAATCCGTTTTTCGATGCCATGAAGGTAAAGATCATAATTGAGATGATCTGTTTCGTCCAGGTCTGCTCGATCAATTTTTTTAACTTTTTCTAATAAATCTTTTGCCTCTTCTTGTCTATTTAATATTGTTTCGTAAGAGGCATCATTTAGTTTATCATTGAATCGATTATCCCCAAGACGAGAGGCCCATTCAGGATTTCTTTCAATTCCTTTTTCCCATTCACTTTTTAATAATTCATGGAATATTTCGGACTCAGATTTTTTCCCAGTCTCAATTTGAAAATCAAATTTGATAGTGGCGCATCCATTCAAAATAATTGAGAAAAAAAGTAATGGTGCGAATAGTTTTTTATTCATATGATTAATTTGAGTTAATAAGATCAGAAATCATTAAAAGATCCAAAATATCCAAGTTTGAATCAAAATTCACGTTAGCTCTCATCCACTGGAATTGATTTAATTCTACATCAAATAATAAAACATTAATCAAAATTGTTAAATCTAGAGTATTTATTATTTGGTCGCCATTTACATCACCATAGAGCGTTCCATTATCGGAGCCCTTTTGATAATTCAGAACAGTAAATAGTCCATCTAAATCACTGCCATAAACATAGCCATTTTCGGTATATTGGTAAATGCCCCAATTCCCAAACCAAGGTGGGGACGGATCATCATTCTCTGGAAATGTATCAAAATGAGCAGATTCAATTGGATCAGTCGGATCACTAAAATCGATTACCGACATCCCATAAGTATAATGTGAGATAAAAATACGGGTTCCCATAACTTGTGCATTGTGAGCAACAAAATTATCACCTAAAAATTCACTGACCATATAAATATTACCCATATCTTCTATCGACCAAATTTTCACCGTTTTTGGTACAGTTTCTTCCGTTGTAACAACATATTTCCCATCATCTGATGGCCAAACTGTATGAACATATCCATTATTTGGAATATCAACACGCGCCAATAATTCAGGATTAGTTTTATTCGTCATGTTATAAATTGCAAAAGTTCCGCGCCAACCTTCCGCTGTGTAAGCTGTATCATTTCTGGCAAATACATCATGAATTTGTTCTGTATAAATTAAATTTATATCCGAAGGATTTTCTGGAGTGTTTATATCCACGACACGAAATCCTCCACCACCTTGAGCGCAGATATATGCAAATCCCATCGCCGTATCAATGGACATATTATGAGATTTAATTTGGCCGTTATAAATATAGGAATTAACAAGTTCGACACTTTCCGGCAATCCTGACAAATCAATAATTTGTACACCTTCATTAGTGCCAGTATTTTCACTTACAACGTAGGCATAATGACTGAAAGTTTTTATATCTCGGTGATAGTAAGGGTCACTTTCCATTGGGCCCAAAACAGTATCAATAATTGCCATATCTTCTGCTCGGATGAATACTACACCCTCCAAAATTCCCATAATAGCATAATCTTCTCCGTTAGGTGTTGTGTGTCCCCAAACGTCCGATCCGCCATTTCCCATCCCATCATCGTTAAATTGGATTTGGCCATGTAAGGTAAAACTGTCTTCTGCCCTAACCGAATATAAAATTTGGGAAAGCACAAACAGTATGAATAGAACTTGGAGTGGAATTGATTTCATCTATATAATAACGGTTTAATTCAGGGGCGGAACTTATAAAAAATAATCACTATTTTCAGATTTGAACCTCATAAAATAAAAATCTATTCCTTTAGCCTAAATCTATAGTCTCTCTTTTTGGTCCAATGGAGATATGGAAATTCTGCAACCAGATATATGGGTAACGGATGACAAAATTGTTACCGCTTCTATGGAATGTTTCTACGATGGGAAGGATTTGACAAAAGATGCTTGGGTTGCAGGGAAAATAAATCTGACAAGCAAAATAAATACTATTTTATTGGATGGTGACTATCCATATCTTTACCAGATTTTCCCAATCCTAAATTAAACATCAGCGTATTTCTCTTTCTTACGTAAGGAAGCACGTTTACTTGGATTCAATTCCATTTTTCTCAATCTGATCGATAGAGGTGTAACTTCTACTAATTCATCTTCAGCGATAAATTCAATAGATTGATCCAACGATAATTGTTTTGGTGGGCGAAGGGTTACGGTCGCATCGGATCCTGAAGCTCGCATATTGGTCAGCTTCTTTTCCCGAACTATATTCACATTCAAATCTTCCGTTCTGTTCCGAACGCCAATAATCATTCCATCATAAACTTCAGTTCCAACTGGAATGAATAATTCTCCACGATCGACCATACCGAAACAAGCATAAGCCGTTACTCTTCCATTTCGATCAGCCACTAATGCGCCACTATTACGTTGTGGGATTCTGCCAAACCACGGCGCAAATCCGTCAAATAGCTTATTCATGATTCCTGCGCCCTGTGTATCCGTCATAAATTGAGATCTAAATCCAATCAAACCACGAGACGGAATTGAAAATTCCATATTCACACGACCACTCCCATGGTTTTGAAGATTGGTCATTCGCCCTTTTCGTTCGGATAATTTTTCTGTTAGAATCCCAACTTTATCCTCAGGAATATCAAAAAATACTTTTTCCATGGGTTCCATGGTTTTTCCATTTTCTTCATGAGTAATCACTTGTGGTTTTGACACCATAAATTCGTACCCTTCTCGCCTCATCGTTTCAATCAAGACTGCCATTTGAAGTTCACCGCGTCCACGAACTTCAAATACATCCGTTCTTTCCGTTTCCAAAACTTGAAGTGAAACATTACTTAGTATTTCTTTTTTGAGTCTATCTTGAATATGTCGAGTTGTTAAATATTTTCCTTCTTTTCCTGCAAAGGGACTATTATTAATATAAAAAAGCATGGAAACGGTTGGCTCATCCACTTTGATTCTTGGCATTGGATCAGGATTCTCATTATCAGAAATAGTATCTCCTATAGTAATCCCATCTAATCCAGCAATAGCAATTATATCACCAGCTTCTAATGTTTCCACTTTAATTTTATTTAGGCCTTTAAATGTGTACAAAGCGGATAATTTATGATTTCGAGTTATACCATCTGCACCACACAATGCGTAGGTTTCTGTCATTTTCAAGGTACCATTATTTAATCGCCCGATGGCAACCTGACCTACATAGGAATCATAATCTAAATTGGTAACAAGAAATTGAGTTGTATAATCGTCGCTCGCAATTGGTCCCGGAATTTTTGTTAAAATTGTATCAAATAACGGTTCTAAATCAGTTGAACCATCTTCTATTTCCAAATGAGCGACTCCATCCTTGGCGATTGTATAAAGAATTGGAAATTCGATTTGTTCATCTGTTGCATCTAAATCAATAAATAAATCATAAACTTCATTCACAACTTCTTCAATTCTGGAATCAGCACGATCAATTTTATTAATAATCAAAATAATCGGTAAATCTTTTTCTAGAGCTTTTTTCAACACGAATCGTGTTTGGGGTAAAGGCCCTTCACTGGAATCCACCAGTAATAGAGCTCCATCCACGAGATTAAGGCTCCGCTCTACCTCTCCACCAAAATCGGCGTGGCCCGGTGTATCCATAATATTAATTTTAATATTATTATAATTGATTGCTGTGTTTTTGGCAGTGATGGTGATACCACGTTCTTTTTCAAGATCCATAGAATCCATGACACGATCTTCCACATCTTGATGAGCTTTAAATGTTCCACTTTGTTTAAGCATGCCGTCAACCAATGTGGTTTTGCCGTGGTCAACATGGGCAATGATTGCAATATTTCTAAAATTCTCTTTTCTCATGATTTTCTTTATAATTTTAATAATTCAGCCAAAATTAGCGGCGGAATTTCACGTTATTTAATAGGGTAAAAAAGTGTTATTCGCTGAAGCTTAAAGGTTGTTTTTCTGTTTGAAAAGATAAAAAGAATTCTAAATAATAATAAATAAGCTCACCTTTCCAATTTCTTATATCGTCAAAAAAAATAATTTCAATAAATGATTAACAATTTACATAGAATCTAAAATTAATTAATCCCTGTTCTTTCTTTTACCTCGGCTACTACTCCCTTTTCTATTTTTATTTCCACGAAATTTTTGATCTCGTCCACCTTTTTTCCATTTTTTATCTTTGAAAAATTCGTCTTTTTTGGATGATGCTTTATTTGGCATTTCTTTTGAGATTTCAACTGATAATTCAACATCTTCAAACGTTTCATTATTTAAGGCTTTTATAACATCATCTTTTCGATTGTCTTCAATTTCAAAGAAAGAGAATTTTTTCATAATGTCAATACTACCAATTACAGCATCACTGGAATTCAATGATTCGTTAATGAGTCCCATGAGTCGGTTTGGCGTTAATTTATTCCGATTACCAACATTAATATAAATCGTGGCGAATTTTGATTGTTGTCTTTCAGATCTTGTTTTTCTTTCACGAGGTTCTCGAGAATCACGTTTATCCTTTTTACCCGACATATTAATATCTCGAGCATTTTTGTAATAAGACAAATATCGATTGAATTCTGCAGACACAAAATGCTTAATCAAATTCTCTCGATCGAGCGATTCCAGTTTAGAATATATTTCGCTTAAAAATGGACCAATTTGATCTTCATTTACTTTTACTTTTTTAATTTTATCAATTAATGTATAAAGACGTTTTTCACAAATATCCTGTCCACTTGGAACCATTTCTCGTTTAAATGAAATTTTAGAAATACGTTCAATTTCTTTGATTTTTCGCATATCACGAGAGTGAATAATTGCAATTGAAATTCCACTTTTCCCAGCCCGACCCGTTCTTCCACTCCGATGAACATATACTTCCGGGTCATCCGGTAAATTATAATTGACAATATGAGTCAAATCATTCACATCCAATCCACGAGCTGCCACATCTGTGGCTACTAGGATTTGCAAACTCCGTTTACGAAATTTACCCATGACTTCATCCCGTTGCCCTTGAGACAAATCACCGTGGATGGCATCAGCATTATACCCATCATGCATTAATTTATTGGCAATCTCCTTCGTTTCTCGGCGAGTTCGACAAAACACAATACCATAAATATTTGTATTCATGTCCGCCACACGTTTTAAAACCTCGTATTTGTCCTTTGCTTGGACCATATAATTCACATGTTCTACATTTTCTGCACCTAAATTCATACGAGCCACTGCAATTTCTACAGGGTTCCTCATATTTCTCTTTGTGATATCCAGAACCTTTTTAGACATGGTTGCAGAAAATAGTAAAGTTTGCTTATCTGCCGGCGTGTTTTCTAAAATAGCATCTAATTCCTCTTTGAATCCCATGGTAAGCATTTCGTCTGCTTCATCTAAAATGACTCTTTCAATATTCTCAACAAATAACTTTTTACGATTAATCAAATCACGTGTACGTCCCGGCGTACCCACTACAATCTGCGCACCTTTTTTCAAAGCTCGGATTTGAGTATCAATCTTTGCCCCGCCATATACAGCAAGAACATTTACACCTTTCATAAATTTTGAATAGGAGATGAGATCTCGAGTAATTTGGACACATAATTCACGTGTGGGACAAAGAATGATTGTCTGAGTTGACTTATTTTCAACTTTGGTTAATTGGATTGCGGGTAAACCAAATGCCGCCGTTTTTCCGGTTCCAGTTTGAGCCGTTGCGATGATGTCTTGATTGGACGACAATAAAAGTGGAATCGTTTCTACTTGAATAGGTGTTGGTTGTTCAAACCCTAATTCCTTGATTGCAGTTAAAATCTGCGGATGAAGATTAAAATTTTCGAATGTGCTCATGAATGTTTTTCCCGGTATAAGTGACCTTCTTTTTTATCAAAGATGGTAAAATTTTGTGGCGGAATTTCGCCTTATCTTGGAGCGTTAAGTAGGGATATTTGTGGGAGGATTATGAAAGAAGATTCGGATTAGGACTTGTCTCCCTTCAACGTGTTAGACAGCCTACGTTTCATTACAGCGGATAAAATTAGAACTTGGAGTTAGGATTAGGAATTAAGAGTGAATTTCCTCCAATGTTAAATCAAGACACAATTTTGCTTTATCCAGCAGTTCATCAATTTCTGAATTAGAAATGACTAAAGGTGGACAAATAATCATGGCATCGCCCACCGCCCGCATAATGAGTCTGCCAATGGGCAAATATCCGGATGACAGCCCCTTGGCAATGGGCATCAAATCTGCTTCAATATTGAAATGGTCAGATCCGAACCATTCACCCAACCTGCCAAAACCACAGATCACTTCATCCGCTACAAGCAATATCCCATATTTCTTACAAATTCGCTGAATCTCCGGCCAATAAGAATCTGGCGGAATAATGACTCCACCGGCTCCTTGAATAGGTTCAGCAATGAATGCAGCCACACGATTTTTCCCAATTTCTAAAATTCTTTCTTCTAATGCTTGAGCCGTTTTAAGCCCAAAATCATCTTTAGATAGGGTACCGCCATTTTGATACCAATATGGTTGAGCGATATGTTCAATATCATGCAGAATTCCATCTTGTACGTGCATGCCTTTCATTCCACCCAAACTTGAGCCAGCAACTGTAATGCACTCAATGAAGGATCAAGGGCAGCAATCGATGCCTTGAGATTCATTTAGTAAATTTCTATCGTATATATAATTATGTTATATATTATGGATCAGGTTATGAGCCTCACGCACTCTCTTCTATTTTAAATTGACTGGATGACGAATTAGCGTCGATTTAATCCACAAACAAAAAAACCACGAATGTGGGGCTTGATGTTGTAGAAAGGGTAAATCTATTTTAATAATACCATCTTCTTTGTCTGCCTGAACTCCCCTGCTTCAATACTGTAAAGATATACTCCTGCTGAGACTGGCTGGCCTGCATTATTGGTAGCGTCCCATTGGATGGATTTATAGCCTGCATTTTGCTGACTGCTGACCAGATTGCTCACCACTCTACCCATCATATCATAGATGGTGATGTTGACCATTTCATCCTTGGGTAAATCATAACGCAGTGTTATCACTGGGTTGAATGGGTTGGGATAATTTTGATGAATTAAATAATCATTTGGAAAGGAGTAAATATCCTTTAATGATAATGATGGATTTCCCGCATTGACCCATGCAGTATACCAAATAGATGCTAAATCAACAATCGCACAGTGAACTACATCAATGCTGAGTGAATCTAATTCATTCCAAAGAATATTATAATACGTTGAATTGTAATTTGGATCTTGATCGGATGCCAAATCATCAGCCGCAATTATATCACTTACATAAGGATATATTTCATCAATATATTGGAAAACTGAATCAATAACCGAGTTCCAATAAACGCTGGATGAATCAGGAAGTGGTAATTCGGATAAATGAGCGTTCATCATATGGGTCTCATATCTGGAATGGATACCATAATTTCCTGTTGATTGCCCATTGTAATTTAATGTGAGATGTAGTGGCTGGTGGGAATCAGCAACATAATGGCCTAGCTCAGCTGCAACCTGCCAAACAATATCCCATTGACCATTGGCCATTAGGACTGTCAAACTATCTGTCCATTCTTCAATAACCCAAGGTACCGTACCATAATCAATAATTACGTCATAGCCATACTGAGCCACGGCATCATCCCAATTATTGGGAAATGTGCCATCAAAAAACTCAGGATAATAATCAATGTCTATATAATGATAATATCCAGGTAAATTATCTACGTCCGGGTCAGTTGAATGCTCGCGGATATAATCTCTGTAATCTTGAAAAAAATCCATTTCAGGCGGCAGGTAGTCCAACGCATTTTCATTAATATAGCGGTGAGTCTGCCAACCCCAGGCATATATTTTATCCTGCCGCAAAAAAGTTATAGCCAATATAAAAAGTAGAAGAAAACGAATAATACGATTAATCATTTCAAAATCTACCCATCATCATCCAAATAAAAAAACCAACAAGTGTTTAACTTGATGATTAGAATTGAATAATAAAAAACTATTATATTTTATTCTTAAGAATACTGTCAATCTTATCCATCACAGAATCGTCCACAATATTCATTTGGTCAGGACTTCGTAGATTTTGTTTAAGCTGCTCTACCTTGGATGCCCCTAGGATGACCGTGCTTACATTTTTATTTTTCAAACACCAACACAATGCCAAATTGACTAGTGGGAGACCGAGCTCTTCAGCCAATTGGTTTAAGAGCTTCACCTTTTCATGGCGCTCAACATAATCTGCGGACTCAAATTGGTCTTTGATAAATTTATAATTTTCAAGACTCGTGCGAGTGCTATCTGGTGTACCGTCTATGTATTTACCTGTTAAAAGACCAGAAGCCAATGGACTCCAAATAGTTGTCCCTAATTGTTCCTGCTCGAATAATTGGAGATACTCATGTTCTATTTTATTCCGTGCAAACATATTATACTCTGGTTGCTCCATGGAAGGTGGAGTCAGGCCCAGTTCCCTGGAAAGTCTGTAAGCTTCTTCAATTTCGAGAGCAGACCATTCTGAAGTACCCCAATAACAGATCTTGCCTTGTAACACCAGAGTATGCATAGCTCTAACTGTTTCTTCTATTGGCGTTTCCGGGTCCGGACGGTGGCAAAAATAGAGGTCCAAATAATTAACCTGTAATCTTTTCAATGCTCCATGGCAGGCATCCATTATATGTTTATGGCTCAGCCCACGCTGAGTGGGTTTTTCACCACCAAAAAATACCTTGCTGGAAACAACATATGTATCCCGGCTCCATCCCAGCTTCTTGATGGCTTTACCCATAATTAACTCTGCTTGCCCACCGGCATAGGCTTCTGCGTTATCAAAAAAATTGACACCATTATCATAAGCAAGCTTCATGATCTCAGCTGCAGCATCGACGCCCAGTTGAAAAGAAAAAGTCACCCAGGAACCATAAGAAAGTTCGCTTATTTTTAATCCAGTTTTTCCAAGTCGTCTATAATTCATTTTGTCGTTATTAATAAAAAAAGTGAAGGGGATCTAATCCCCAATTGTATTTAAGGTCCAAAGATTAATAAAGGTATTCCGGACTGCATCTATGTTAAATCCTTGCCCTAAACAGCAGAAACTACACATACCAAAAGGCAAGCATCAAAGAAAAAAAGATTTTTGATTTATCATAATGAGCCCCTGTTTAATAAATAATATACCCATTGGGTTATGAGACTGACCTAAGTCCATAAACAAACAGAGTATAGTTGAATGTAGAGAGTTAATTAGTTTTGAGTAAAATATTATTTCAAAAGCATTGCCTTTTTATATTCTATGAAATTTTCACTTAACATACGAATAAAATATATTCCACTAGGTTGATCTTTTGCATCCCAAGGCACAGATTGAATACCAGCTGGAACCACATCATTTAATAAAACAGCTACCTCATTGCCCATAATATCATAAACACTGATTTCAACTTTTGATTTAGCTGGCACTGAAAAACTAATTGATGTTGTCGGGTTAAAGGGATTGGGATAATTTTGATTAAGTGAAAACTGCTTTGGAATGTTATGAAATATCTCTTGACTAAGTTCTGCATTATCAACAATGATATGATTTTGAAAACTTTGATCTGCAAGGTCATTTGGACCCAAATTAGTAATGGCATCCAGTTCATCCATTAAAATAATTCTTATATTCCATTGACCTTCAGTTGAGCCCATAGGTATTTCTATTACACCAGCAATAGAAGAAGACATCAACTCTGGATTAAAGTTGCCAGTGCTTTCCAATAATTCTCCTCCATTCATAGGGCCACCATTGATTATCAATCGAAGGATATAGCTTGATAAATAATTATCACTATCTTCAGCTTCGATTAAATAACCAACGTTAACAGACTCTTGATTGGTATTAACCGTGTCTGCATAAATAGAAAAATTGATAAGAGCAGGACTGGAATTTCCTGATGCACAATCTACTGGACAATTACTCTCAGTCTCAGGACCACCACAAACGCCATCCCCGCAGCAAGGAGCTCCTGGAGGGACATCTTCACAATCAACTATACCATCTCCGCCTCCTTCACCACCAGCAAAATCACCTTTTAGACATCTAGAGAAAAATGGGAATTCGTCAGTGACCATATAATAATATATCCCTTCAGGAAATTCAGGGGTTACACCAATTCTTCCATTACATTCATCTAAATCCCCATAACCTTCTACATATTCAAAATCTTGAGTAAAAACCCCAAGAGGAAGTGGGATATTAGGATAAGTTTCTCCTTGACCTGGGCCACCTGCTAAAACGGTTAAAGTATCTGGGCGCCCTTCATCTCCTTCAGTTTTAAGCCTCCAGCTTGGCTGGAGAGATGTAATTTCACTTGTAGAATCATTTGCATTCGTATAGCCATATTTCGCATATACAGGAAAGCCATCTGAAGCCCAACCAACAAGAGTCATGTTTTCATCTTGTCCTAATAGGTCTAAAAGAAGTTCAGGCATACCATGGTAATGATATTCACCAGTAGGCTGTACATGAGCATGATTCATATCATCGCCAAAATCAAAAGTCTCATGTCCGAGAGCTTCGATACTCCACTGCCCCTGGCCTTGAGCTAAGCTACACTCACCATTATCATCGCATCGTCCTGCTGTTCCTGGGTCAAATTTGACACTATTTATAGCATAAGCTATTGCACCTGCAGGTCCACCAACCTGAACACCAGTTTCAGATACTAAATATGGGCATAGAGTAAATATTTGATTTACATCTTGTTCGCTGATTGTGTTTGGATTATGAGGATTGGGGAATGTTCCCACTTCATGATTTGGAATCCCATTTCCAGATAATATTCTACTTGTATCATTCGATGTCCAAGAATAAATACTATATGCATTAACCGATTCATCACTATTATAAGTTTCTTCACTTAAATCAGTTAAGATACCAACTGTTGAATATTCTGCTTCTATACATTGACTATAAATTAAATTAATAGTTATTATAATTAATAATATATATTTCATTTTATATCCTATCTTTAATGTGAATAAAGTAATTATTTTCTTAATTATTTTATTAGATACTTGCATTATAAAAAGGTTAAAAAAGTTAAGGCCAAATCGGTCGTCATGGGTATAGGCGACTGAGTGGCAATGAAGCACCCAGAGAAATAGTTAGAAAAGGCTTTGGTCGCATACAGTTTGGGCACTCTCTTCTATTTTAAATTGGCTGGATGACGAATGAGCGTCAATTTTATCCACAAACAAAAAAAACCACGAATGTGAGGCTTGATGTTGTAGAAAGGGTAAATCTATTTTAATAGTACCATCTTCTTGGTCTGCCTGAACTCCCCTGCTTCAATACTGTAAAGATATACTCCTGCTGAGACTGGCTGGCCTGCATTATTGGTAGCGTCCCATTGGATGGATTTATTGCCTGCATTTTGCTGACTGCTGACCAAATTGCTCACTATCCTACCCATCATATCATAGATGGTGATGTTGACCATAACGTCTTCTGGTAAGTCGTAGTAGAGAGTTGTGACTGGGTTGAATGGGTTGGGGAAATTATTATGGATTTTGTAATCAATAACTGATAGAGATTCTTGTCCAAATATATCTAGAATGTTCCATATCCTTTTATAAATCCAAGCATTATTTGTTGATGTATAACCATTAGGATCAAAACCACCAAAATACAGTGCATCTTCATTTTCAAATGGTGATTCCACATAACATCTAACAGAAACTAGAGGATTATCATCAAAACCTATTGCTCCATTAATTTCTTGGAGTTCGTATTGAGCACTATTATCTCTTAAAGCAAATATTGCACCACTATAAAAACTATTCCATGTTGGAAAATTATCTCCTTGAAGTAAAGATTCTATACCAATGATATTATATTCCTCGTTAGTAACGGGGTCTGTGAATGAATAAAATTCATTATATGCTCCCAACAAGTAAGTAACTGTTTCTCCGGGTAAATAATCCTCTACTAGTAATGAAATTTTAGTTTCATAAACTCGGTCGAACTCTTGTGATTCATTGGGGTCAAGTCGAAATATTGTTCCACTAGATTGACCATTGGGGCACCACATCAACAGCATTGATTCATTTACTCCAGATGGATTAGAAATTGTTGAAAGACCTCTTATGCCTCCAACAGCAGAATTTATATTTGAACTTAAATCAATAAAATCATGTACAACATCATAACTAGGGTTAAAACCATCATTTCTTTTGAAAATTTTATTTCCTGAAGAGAAATATAAAATATTATTTGCAATTGCAATTCCTAATGAGCGAATACTCAAAGGTCCAATTTCAGGATTTAATCCTATTTCAATTTTACCATCTACATTGGGGTTATATTTTCCAGAAAAAATTCCCTGCGTACCTACAGAAATAATCAAATTCTCAATTCCAGTTACCTGATCGGTATATATTTCAATATCACGCATAGAATAATTTTCACCAGCAGGAAAACCACCTTCATAAACTAATACTTGGTCCCATGAACTATTTACATCATTTCTTATAAAAATATTAGCAGTCACATTTCCTGATATATAATTCGGTGAATAAGCGCCCACTATGAGCAATGTATCGGGAGCATCCAATGTATTACCATTGTAATCTTTGGTGAAAATAACCTGCTTGAGGATTTCTGGTCTTAAATAATTCAAACCCAAATCAAAGTCAACATTCCAACTATCATCTTCGTTTTCTAAACATATTATTTGAGCCCAGCCAAGATTTAAATCATTACCTCCATACCAAATATTGTTTTCATCTTGCCAATATCCTATGGAAGCAAACAATTTATTTTTATGAGGAACAAGATGTAAGACCTCTGACCCTCCCATAAATAAACCATTAATATCTAAATTTCCGGCAATAAATGATTGTTCCCATTCTTGTGCAGATAAAAATGAGAATAAAAGAGCCCCTAAAATGAAATCTGAAAATACTTTTTTCATAACCAATTAAATTTAGCCATCATCCCACAAACAAAAAACCCCATGAATATGGAGCTTGATGTTGTGAAAAGGGACTATCTACTTCAGCAGTACCATCTTCTTGGTCTGCCTGAACTCCCCTGCTTCAATACTGTAAAGATACACTCCTGCTGATACTGGCTGTCCTGCATTATTGGTAGCGTCCCATTGGATGGATTTATAGCCTGCATTTTGCTGACTGCTGACCAAATTGCTCACCATCCTACCCATCATATCATAAATAGTGATGTTGACTAATTCATCTTTTGGCAAGTCATAGGCTAATGTAGTTGTTGGATTAAATGGGTTTGGATAGTTCTGATTTAGTCTGAATTGTACAGGGGTATTTATAGCATTTGATATGTCAAGTTGTTGACCATTGTAATCTTCACACTCATCAAAATCAGTTCCTATTCTATGCAAATTGGTTTGTTGACTATTAAAATCAATCACATTGCCATCACACAAAAAAGTAACTACTTCTACAAAATAATTCCCAAAATTTAAATCAATGGTCAGAGTATCATTAATGAAAGTGTAAGGGTTTTGTGTCGGCAAAGCATCACTTGTATCTAAAGAATTCCAATAAGTTGAATCACAAACATCAGCATTACACAAATATGTCAATCTTACATCCCCATCAAACTCATACATAGTATTACTGTACTGTTCTAATAACCATCTGCCTTCAATAGATGTAGAATCACTCGCAACCTCTAAAGCCCCTTCATCTATCCATTGAGCAATTAAATTTATTTCATCAGAATTCAGGTCAGGATTATTCCCGGCTGGCATTTCACCGCTATTTACTCGTTGCCATAACAAACTATTAGCGTGGTCTTCTGGAACAACCGAAGCTCCACTATTGCTATTAGTCATAACACCAGAATAGGAGGTTAAGGTTAAACCACCACTGGCATTACCATACATATGACAACTGGTACAGTTGGCATTAAATATTGTTTGTATCTGTGTGGTGTAGTCTATTTGAGCGAATAAATTGGAAATTATTATTATGTTATATATGTATTTTTTCATTAACTAAGAATCCTTTATGATATAGAGTGTAATAGTGTTCAACTATGTATTTAACGACTATGTTTGTGTGAGAACTCAATCTAATTTGAATTTCTTAACAATTATTAAGAAATACCCATCATCCCACAAACAAAATACCCCACGAAATGTGGATTGATGTCGATATAAAGTATATTAATCATATACTTCAATTTTCATTTCTATCGGTTCATTAGGATTGTCATGATCATCACTGATGAGATTAAGGTAGTTTATTGCTTCATCAAAGTCGGGATTTATTTCAAGGCATGCTTCAACATACTTTCGTGCTATCTCCACTAAGCCAACCTCTTCAAAAAGTATACCTATGTTATACAGTGACCGCCAATTATTGGGGTTTATTTCAAGGCCGTCAAAGTAGTTAGCTAAAGCATATCTCATATCCTGGTATTCTTGGTAATTTGCCCCTCGGGCAGAATACGCTCGGCTATAATTGGGATTCTTCTCTAAAACCTTATTTAAATAGAATAGTGCTTTTTTATAATCTGAATCTTTATATGCCATTCTACTTTTTAAGAAATCCACATGACTTGATCGAAGTAGTTCAGCGTTATCCTTTTCTATGGTGTATTCATCAAAAAATTCTGCACCTTCAAATTCTAAGACTGATATATCGCTCTCATCAGGCAAAGACAGATCTAATAAATGAAATGATCCTGTTTCTTGATCAAGTATACCCACTATTGTCTTTTCCCTAATCCCATAACTAGAAACAGCATTGATGTCATTCTTATTTAGAAACATGAGAAATGCTCCCTGAAGGTATTCCGGGGGGTAACTAATCTCCCCATTAGATGCACGAATATATGCCTGAACGCCACGGCCTAAATGCGCATTAAAAAATATTCCCCAAGTGATTATTTCCAAATGATTCTGCTCCACAAGGGAAATGTTTTTTTGGACCACTTGTGGAATCTCTATGTCTTCTTCTGGAATCCCAATATAGATTGATTTAAAAAATAGTGAGACTGGTTTTAACTCACTGTCTTTTGGTGTGATTTTACTCATGATGTGTTTTCCTTTTTATTTATGGTTAACACATCAGGAAGTCTATAAACGAAAAAAACCGCCAAGCATCAGGCGGTTTATTCTTATTCCCATTTTCCTGGGCACATCTACCGTCTATGGATCAAACCACCGTGGCCTCAATTTATCTCGGCTCGGTTGGCGGCTCTGAAACTAATCTCAGAGCACTCCTGATGTTAATGGAATATACTACTTTTTCCACAAACAAAAAACCACGCTAATGGGCAATAATAAACTAATCGGGTTATGAGCCTCGGAAAAGTCAATAAAATAAGGTATTTACAGATTACTGTGACGTATGTGTGACACCGATCATTAGAGCCGTAGAAATGCGGCTCTTTTCACCACTGAGATATATGCTAACTGGGTTCGGAAGGAAGAATTGGAGAGGTGGGTTTAGGTTATTATATTATTTTATAACTTCTTAACTGTTTATCATAAAATTTTGAATCACCTACAAATCTATCTAAAGTAGACCAAAACTCCTTGGAATGATTCTTTACTTTTGTATGAACTAATTCGTGAAGAATAACATAATCAATTAACTCTGTTGGTAGATGTAATAATCTAGCATTAAGATTTATATTATTCTTTAGAGAGCAGCTACCCCATCTAGTCTTTTGGTTTTTAATTGAGAGTTTATTGAAAGTAAACTGATATTTTTGGGCTAATTCTTCAATTCTTCCTTCAAGCTTTGGGCGAGCTATATTTCTATCTATTTGCTTTAATTCAATCCTAGTATCAATAACATTTGATACTTTTGATAATTGATTCTGTATCCATCCAACTTTAGTTTTTACAAAACTTTCAGCATCACTAAAGGATGTCCCTATGGGAACGGCTACCCTTATTTTTTTGGGTGGTTTAATTGATAAAATTATATGCTTAGCTCTAGAGCTTTTTTCCAATAATATTAAACCTACAGAAGGTAAATCAATGGCTTTACTTTTTATAATATAGATACCTCCTTATTTAAACCATAGCACTGCGTCAAATGACCTTACAACCTATCCTGATTTAACCTGCTATTTAACATGTCAATAACTACCTTTTTCATATTTGGCAATTGATAATCCTCGTAACCAACTTCTTTAAGCTGTACAATTATCAAGTCTTCTGGCTTAATATCATAATTCGCTTCTAAAAGGAGACTATACATAGATAATTGTAGTGCATAATGATAATAATTGCAATCCATTATATGTGAGGTTTCTGGCATGATCCCCATTCTTGAATTAAAAGATGTCTTGTCAATTTTCTTGCTAGTCTTCCAATCAATTAAGTAATATTTTTTGTTAATTTTGTCAACTAAAATCACATCTATCGTTCCTGCAATCATCCACTTCTTTGAATATAAAATTACTTCAGATAATATGTCGTAATCAGGATTTGAAATATAGTTTTCAAGATATCTCACCCCAGGAATTGCTTTGGTATCTGTTGGATATATATCTTCTTTAATATATAGTTCCAACTGCCTATGAACTTCTGTCCCTCGATCCGTTTGTGATTTCCATTTTGCGAGTAATTCATCAACGGTTGTATTCTTATATCTTGGATGTGTGCGTACCAGCTTTGTTGCAATTTTTTCAGCATCAAACTCATCAAAAAACTGGCCTATAAAAGTTGTGACACTTGTGAAGGATATATCCTCTGGATCATCTAACAAATAAGTATGGGTTAATTCTTCTAAACGAATTTTTGGTTCAATTAATTTATTCATTAGTCTCCATTAGCAAAAATCAATTTACAAATCCCTTAAATAAACTTGAATATCAAGCTTAAGCCATCTCCCAAACCAATTTTTTTCATCCAGCCGGCCAAACAGTAGTTTCCCAGCATCCATGAGCTTGGATAATATTTCATTTTTCTCCTGGGGAACATAGCCAAGTTTTTGGCCATCTTCAGTGAGTATCAAAATAGCTTTATTATCATAATTATTCTTTGGTTCACGTTTAAGAACAAGCAGTTGGTGTTTTTTAAGTTTCGGCTCGATATCCTTTAGATTCAAAAATGTAGTGCCGGCAATATTGCAGTCTAGAAGCTCCACTTCTTGTACAAATGGTTTGGGCATTCCTGCTTTATCCAGGGAAGTCCTGATAATTTCTAAATATTTCGGATCGATTTTGACAATAGCCTGACTCATTAGTTCACCCCGGCATCTTTGCTCATAAGCAGCACTTTCAGAAGCTCATCATATTCTTCACGCTTGTCTCCCCAGTGGCGTATCTGTACGTCTATTTCTTCTAGTTTCGCACTCACCCAATCCTTATCGGCAAGTTTGCCGGCCATATTAAATGGAAACTCATTTCCCATCTCGCTGAGCTTATTGATGATCTTCTGAATCTGTTCCGTCAACTTTGTTTTCCGCTTTTCCAGAATGTCCTTTGATGAGGGTAATTCAACGGTACCATCTTGGGCTTCAAGAATAATTTTAAGTGATCTCATTTCTTCCAGGTCACCGCCCTGATAGGCCAGCTGGATCCGGTTCCAGAGATTCTTTTCATCTTTAGACTGCTGGGGGTTTAGATCAGGGTGGAGTTTGAAAACAAGCTGACGATAAAGTTTTCTAAACTCTTCATTATCCTCATCACTCATGAGTCCATCGATGCGGCTCTGTGCTTCTTTCACTTTTTGATATTGGTCATCAATCTTCTCATACCATTCCTGAAATTCATCATCCAGCTGCTTTTCAACCTTTTCTATTGCAATCGTTTCCTGACGATTTACGGCTGCCTGGATCAGCTCAATCTGTCGCTTGAGCCTGCGGGTGGTTATCTCATTTTCCAGGCATTCCAGCTCTTTATAGCCAATGGTCTTCTGGTATTCCGCTTCCAGATTTGGCTTTACAGCATTTACCATCTCATCTTGTTCAATGATCACTTTCCCCAACTCTTTTTCAAGAGTGGTAACCTCAGTTTGGAGTTTAGCAATTTCAGGTGATAGTTGGAGTTGACTTTTCATATTAGATATGAACTGAACAATATTTACCTTTTACCAATATATTCTTCAGTCCCTTTTATGCTCATTACTATTTTTAGATTCACCCAATATCTTCGCTATGTTTTTCAAATGACTGCTCTACTAGATACATTACATCATCTATTCTATCTTCACTATCTAAGCCCACTTCTACATCACCATTACCCCATTTACCTAAATCAGTAATATTTCTACATAATCCCTTTGGATCATTTATCTCCTCAAAGCCCAAGTTTAATATTAGTAGTAAACGTGCTTTTTGTGGAATAATATCAACAAAATTTGTTGAAGTTTTATAAGCTATATATAGTTTTTTATATTCTTCCCTAACCGTCGGGTCTAAGTTTAATAAGCGATTTCTAATTTGATTAAATAAAATAAGCATCTCGCCTTGCAAATGGTCTGAATGATCTTCTATAGTATATAGTTTACTTTTACTCTTTTCAGGTTCAACTCTGTATTGTGCTAATATTTCTTCTGATAACTGAGGCATTGTCCAGATCTTAGAGGCTTTTTGAGCTAATTTATTTGACCTATTTAAAATACTTTCTTCATTCCACACTTCTAAACTAGCTAAACCTCTATTTAAACGAATAGGACTATCAGAAAATCCCCCTTTCATATTTCTTTTTTCAAGGAAGGGTCTATCACTTAATTCTGAGTTGTATCCTGTCAAAGTAAGATTGCCCAGAGTGTGCAAACATTTAGATTGAATATTTTGCCAATCATCCCCTAAATCACTTTTCCACTCTGATGATAGATTCTCATTTTGTGGTAGGATATGTTCTATCGTATAATCATCCACAACCACTTTTTCTTTTCTATCAAAGTTTTCTAACTTTCGTAGTAAATAATTTCTATTCCTGAAATTATAAGCATCACGAGTAAGTAAACTCTGAACAAATTCTTCATCACTTGGAAAGCGTCGATACGAATCAAGTGATAGAAGTTTTGCTGTAAAACTTTCTACATAATTTCCCTTATCAAGTATAGATCGAGTGAATGTGGAAAAAGTTTTATTCATTGAATTGGTAGGAATACCACAGATAGCTCTTCTAAAAACATAATTTTCAATCATTTTTAGCAGTTTAACAAGATCTGTTTTACCTAGAATATCATTTTCGTAATCGTTGAGTAATTCAAGTAAAAGTGGAAATGAAACTTCAACCCGTAATATGCTAATATCAAATAGGACTTCTCGAACATCTGGGTCAATACTATTTTGGGTAAGTAAATTGATATAAAATTTAGAATACTTGTGAAGATCCTTCATGATTTCTTCAATTGAGTGACTACTTTGCCTAGAGTACTTCTTAAAACTTTCATATATCATGCTAACGGTTGGGATTGTTCCGCTCTCATGCTTTATAGTTAAATAATCACGTATAAACCAGTCAAAATATTTAACATAATTTGCTTGACCAAAATCTTGTTCCATCAAATACCAGTAAGTCTGATACAATCGCATTTGTTCATCAGGCTCTAGACCCATCAAGATATAGTTTCTTATAAGGTCAGCCTGAGATAAATCAAGTCCAGTGGAATTAAGGCTTTCAAATATAAGTTGAGGGTTATCATGATCACGATCTAACGCAATATCGACAATTACTAATTTTTGAATTCCTCTAACTAAATCCTCTAGTGATATTTCACCATTTTTCAATTTATTAATGAAATAATTATAGTTTTCCTGAACTCTTAGTGATATTTGATTGGGTAGCGCCGTTCCCTGGATTAATCGCCAAAAAGTATCTTTGTCTGATTGAGTAAGCTTAAGTTTATAAGCTAAGTCTCCAACCTCTTCGCTATTTAATAGATAGTAATTTTTTATTTTAGATTGGGTAAGACCTCCAACAGAAGCTCCATCTTTTAGTGATTCAGAGATAGCAGCTAAAAGTAAAGAAAGGGTTGTAAGTCGCTGCTGACCATCTATAACCAATAACTGAGAAACCGAAGAAACCTGATATAGTCCACTTTCAATATAGACAATAGAGCCGATGAAATGTGCAGGAACATCATCCTCTCTTCCAACCCTAACAAGATCATTCCATAACTGTTCACATTGTTTAATGGTCCAACTATAAGTTCTCTGATATATAGGTACAGTAAACTGCTTGGTGCCTTCCAAAAACTTTAAATAATTGACTTCAGTGGCTTTCATAAATTATATTTTCCCAATATTATGATATTGTTTGATTTTTCCAATCACCTATACACTCTCCTCAACAATCTGTATCTCTTCATCTGTCAAGCCATACAACTTATACAGTAGTTGGTCTATTTCAACTTCAAGGGCAGTGGTTTCTGCCTGTGGGTTATTTTTTTTAAGAGTGAGAATTTGATCAATAATTAATACTATTTTCTTTTTAGATGTTTTTGTAAATATGGGCAATGGAAATTGCTTGCAATTTTCAATTAATAATTTTTGAAAAGTTTTCTTTTCAAAATCAAGAAATTTAAATTTATGATAAAACCTAATAATGGATGAGTTTATTAATGCTAGCAGTAATTTCACAGATATGTTCGAATCATTCTTTGGAATAATTGAAAATCCAATTTGAGTGTGATAAAGTGGTAGAGTGGTGTAGCCTGCATAAATTGACATATCTTTACCTGATACTATTTGTCTTACAATCACTCTTGGAACAATAAAAAACTTTTCTTTTCTCGGAGAACCTAACCAATCCCCATACTTTAAATATTCATCTATTTTATTCTCAATAATATATTTTTTCACTCTTTTTCCTGCAATAATAGGTTTGTAAAGTTTGTTTATTTTTATAGGTGCATGAAATTGTCTTTCTTCTATTAATTCCTTAGAATGACCCTTATATTTATCATACGGGGTAATCCCTAATGAAAAGTTAAAATATTGATTGAATTTCGAATCAGTTGATCCCATTTTATTCAATAACTTTTGTTTTATATCATCAATAAAAATATTATAACGAATTGAATCGTCGTCCTTCCAATCATCTTTATTAAAGTTTTTAAAAACAATATGATTAAAATTTATTTTATCTTTATTAAGATAATATGCTCCCAAAACACTATTGCTCATTGAACTTTTCTTAATGAATAAAAGTATTGTCTCAACAACTGCATTAGTGAAAATATTATCAGGTAGTTTTATTATTTTAGCTATATCGTTTATTAAATGAGATCGAATTTTCAAGTATGAACTATTCATTAAAATTGAATTGGGATTAATGAATGCGATAAATCCATTATGTTTTGTGATAATGGTTGATAGTTCAATAAATATTGAATAGAGATTTATTCTATTTTGAGATGTTTGAAAATTAGTAAATAGAATTTTCGTATAATCATTCGACAACCCTTTTATGTCAACATACGGTGGATTAGCAATAACAATATCAAAACCGCCATCCTTAAAGACATCTGCAAAAAAGAGATTCCATAAAAAGTAGGGTTTTTCTTCCTGGTCTTGTAATGTGTGTAAGTTTTGGCGTTTACTTTTTAAACCGTCTAATTCATTCAGCCATTTATCCACTTTCTTTTTTGCTTTAGGTTTTAAATTTTGAGGGTTACCTGCATTATTAATGAACCGTTGCAATTGTAACTCTTGTAATTCCAAGTTAAAATCAATATGTTCATGTATTTTGGCATTAATCTTGGATTTGACTTGCTGTTTTTCATCTATCTCCGTCAGAGTAAAATAGGCATCAATTAAACTTTGTATTTCTTCTTTAAATCCACTTTTAGTTTGGGTAACACTCAATTGCTCTTCTTTAATATTGCCAAATAAGTCAATTTCAGGTTCAAAAATAGTTAGATCATCGCCTTGACCGATTTGGCTTAAATCCACTCCTTCAAAACTTTCCAATAGTGAATCACCCTGCATAATTTTATAGTCTAAGTTGGGTAAGGGTTGGGGTGCTTTTTCATATACAATAAGTGAGAGCCAAAATCGAAGTCTTGCAATATCCACTGCACCTTTTTCTATATCCACACCATAAATTGAATTTTGGATAATCCCCCGTTTTACTTCTGCAGGGTCGAGCGTCCAGTCCAACGACATTTTTGCACGAAAAATTATTTGTAATAATCCCATTGGGAATGCACCCGAACCAATGGCCGGGTCACATATTTTTACTCTATCCAATAGCTCTTTAATCCGTTTGTCATTTTGTAAAATGTAATTATTAGGGTCACTTTCATCACCTTTATCAAATGTGCGGATGAAGTTTTCAATATCCGTTGTCTCATTTTCTAAATGAGTTTTTAAATATTGAATAAGCGATTCTTGACACATATATTGGACTATGGGCTTGGGTGTATAGAATGCTCCTTTATCTTTATTGTCTTCCAACAGATTTTCAAAAATATGCCCTAACATTTCAGGGTCAATTCCTACTTCGTGGTCATTAGGGTCATTCTCATCAATGGTGAAATTGTATTCACCAAAAAAGTTTAACAGACTCTCAAAATGTGATCCAGGAAAATCAATTTGTCTAATGGCTTCACTGTCTGCTTCAAACAGTCCACCATTTAAATATGGAACACGAGTTTGGGTCAGATCAAATACATCATTTTCGCGATTGGATGTATTCAATGCATCGAATAAATGGGCTAAGTAATTACTATGAAATTGATCCTGATTTGCAGATTCAAATAAACTTTTACAGAATGTATGGTCGCCATTTCCCCATTCAGAACTATCCACAGAACAACCCATCCATCCCTTCTTTTGTAAAAATTGCACGAACACCATTCGCCCTATCAATTTCTTTACAAAATCCCGTGCCTGTTTATTATCATTTTCAAAGACTGTTTCTAAATATCCCGAAGGTTCATGGATTTCCACTTCTTTCCATTTCCCACTAACTTTTTTAAATCGCTTTCCTGTAATAAACTGCACGAAATCTTCGTAATGTTCTTTGTATTTATTGAAAAATTCTTTATTCAGTTTTTCAACTGAGAAGGCATCTACTACATTTTCTAATTCAACCGTGTTTTTTTGTTCGTGGAGTTTAAAGAAGCGGTCAGAGGCAGTTTGACACGATTCATTTGGACCTAAAACATAAGTATATCGTTTGGGTTCAGTCTGCTTGGTAACTAATTGCATGTTCTCATCGAATTCAGTTTCTTGTGCAGTAAATGTAAACCGGTAATCTTCAGAATCAGATGCAAACACAGCTAATACGCCATGAGTTGCTTCCTGGTCAATATACTTTGTAGTTAGGTTTCTTAATTCAACTCTGTTACGAGCAATATCCACATTATCTTTAAGTTGGATATCAAAAACAGCAAGAGTCTTACCATCATTTAATCGAACATTACCAAGCTGTCTAAATGTCTTCACTTTTTCATTAGTGACTAGAATATCTTGAGGAATTTGAAATAATGCTACATTGGGGAAAATGTACTCGAGAATCTCTTTCCAATTATCAGTGTTATAGTGTTGTGATAGTTTCTGTTTAAGTAGGGCTTTATTCAAAGTATTCCTTATCTGGAATTAAATTTATTCATTTATAAAAGATTCTGAAATAATAATTGCAGGTTTAATTTCTTCATATTGCTTTATTGTTACTGCAGGGTTAATATCATTATCTCCGTCTATATTTAATGGGTATTTATCAATAATACCAATGAGAGCATCTAAAGAAGCTGTAGGTGTAAGCACATCATTCTTTAATGACTTTTTCAACTTATTTATACTTCTTTGTAGTTTCTGAAAACGACCTAACTTTAAAGCAAATTTTGCTGATTTAATCTTTTTAACTTCCTCTTCACTTATAAATTCAAGTTTAGTAAACGCATCTATAAATGCAATTGCACTCTTTTCAGCAGGACTTTGACTTATATCAACCGCCTGCCGTTCTGCAGACTCCTTTTGTAACTTCTCATTAAAGTCTTTAACTGCAATTGCTATTTGCTCATGATGTTGATCATGTAGAGGCTTAGGCTCTTCATCAGTTTGAGTTTTGAATAATTCTGCTGTTTCAACAAAAGATAGTTCATTAAATGACTCATCTTCTTTAACTTTATAAAATACATCTCGTCTATCATTACGAATAAAACATACCGTTTCTTTATTCAATTCAGAATGTTTACGACCTACACGAGAACGAAGTGGAAAGTTCTTTATTTTCCTAAAGTATTCGGGGCTTTCATCTTTAAACTTTCTTAGTTCCATTAAATAAACCAATCGTTCATCTCGTTCTTCTTCAAAAGACTGATCAAATAACCCGAATGTATTTACTTCCTCGTCAGGAGAATATATCTGACTATCTTCACCCAGAGCAGAATGAAATGCTTGCAATTTCATTATCGCTTTTTTCTTTAACTCAATAACAGTATCTACTTTGGCTGTAGGATAGAAATTATAGATGTAAATTTTAGATGCAGTTGTACCAATTCGATTAACTCTTCCTATTCTCTGCATGAGTTTAGTCGCATTCCAAGGTGTATCATAATTTACAATTACATTCGCTCTATGTAGATTTATACCCTCAGCCAACACTTCGGTGGACATTATAATATCATGATTACTCTTCTGATCTTCTAATTTAATATTGGCATCAAAGTTCTCAGAAATAGTCGTCTTAAGTTTATCTCTATTTTTAGCAGAAATACTTAAAATATCATCAAATCCAGCACTCTTTAGATTAGATGTTACATGGTCAATAGTTTCCATCGATTCAGAAAAAATAACAAGTTTACTATTGGGGTTAATGGACTTCTCAAGAAGTTCATTTTTCATCTGTTTAATAAATTCATCTAGTTTGGGGTCATTTTCATCATCATCGATTTTATCCCACTCATTAACCAGTTGAGTTAATATTGCATGGTCTTTAACTAAACCCTCTTTAAACCCGGCCTCAAAATCGGTCAATTTACAAACTTGAATTGTGGGGTCAGTTTCCGAAGTTTCAGAAATCATTTTAATGAGTTCATCTTCTCTATCATCCATTAAATATTCATTTACTTTTAAATTTGGTGCTATGTATATAGTCCCTTTTTCAAACATATTGACCATTACTTGTGAAGCATTTTGAAACCGTTTAATAGACTTTTTAAACGCATAGAAGCTACTATCTATTCGTTTGACCAAGAGTGTTCTCATCATTTTTGCAAGTTGAGAAGAAAGTAAATCTGCATTTCTATATTTTAACTTTAAATGAGGAAGTAAAAATTCGATTGCTCTATACCTATAATATTCTATTCCTTCATTGGGGTCACTTAATTTGGCCATAGTGAAATCGTACAATTTTTCTAACTCAGTATCCATTTGATACATAATCATACGAGGTTTTTCAATCTTAGGAAATACAATGCCTTGTTCTTCTAAATCTTTTTTATATAATTCATGCTCCATTAAGTCAGTTCGGGTTCTTCTTACGGTTAATGGTTCAATTATCTTCAGTCGAATATCAGCATAAATTTTAGATACTATTTTTTGTGCAGTTGGAATATCTGGTTCTCTAACTGCTCTTTTATATGCTTCTATTCTTCTTGAAAAATAGGATTGTAAATTTGATACATCTAAAGTTGAATCCTTACCGTCTTGAAACAAGAAAACCTGATTACGAATATCAGCAGGACGATTATTTAGAGGAGTAGCTGAAACCAATATGATTTTCTTTTCTGCTCGTGTGCCATCTTCTAAATAATTCTTTGTAGGTGTCTTGCATAGTCGTTGAAGTGCATCATAAGAATCGGGAGTATCATTTCTAAACTTGTGAGCTTCATCCACAATTATTAAATCATACTTTTCAGGGTTTGTTATTTTATGCAAACTTCCATTGGTAATAAGTTCAACTGTTTTTAATCCAAATTGCTCACATGTATTTTTCCAATTATCTTTAATTGCAGGAGGGGTTACAATCAATATTGAAGATAAATGAGTTGGAAAATTATTACTATAAAAGAACTTTTTAGCAATAAGGGTAGCAATAACCGTTTTACCTAGCCCTACAACATCAGCAAGAAAAAACCCATTGTGTTTCATCATTAAATCATACCCTTGACTAACGGCATCAACTTGATACGATAAGCGTTTAAATCCCGCTGGTAAGTCCGTAATAGAATTAGGGTCAAACTCAATACTCCTCCCAAAATATTCTATTAAAAACTTAATATATAATTCGAAAGGGGTTGGGTCTGCTTTTAGAAATGTCTCTTTTTCAATCCTCTGAATATCAGTTGGTAAAATTGCTTCACTCTCAGCCCATAACTTTTCAAATTCATCAGTCGCAAATTTTACATCTTCGTAGTCATTCAATAGAATATTAAACTCATAATTTGAAGAATCCGTTGTACCTAGCCCTGCATCCGTTAGGTTTGATGAGCCCGTAATTACATGTCCAGATTTATGTTCATTAAAAGTTTTTGGCTTAAATATGTATATTTTTGCATGTAGGTTTCGTGTAGGATGTGCTTTAATCTCAATCTTTTTAGTGATGATATCTTGAATAAATTGCATTATACCATCTTCAACTTTTTTAGAGTAAACTGAACTTTGAATATCACTTTTAGTATCGTTTAGAAACTCATTAATAGTTTGCCCTGGGTCCGATTGAAAAAGTAATCCTTTTGCATGATATTTAGATATAATCTTATCTACATTGATTCCTACAAGGATTCTAATATTTGGAACTGCATCGAGATGTGGTCTAATTGAAAAGTACCCAGAGGCTCTAAAAAAACCAACTAATGCATCAAAGAAATGAATATCTTTGTTATTTTCAAAGACTCCTTCAAATTTTCTAAGTAAAGTATTCTGTTCAGAGTTTGTAAAAAATTTAGTCGACATTATTTCTTCCTAGTATCTACCTTAGCTAATATAACCCACTGAAAATTCCATCAAGTGGAAACCAATGATTGCGTATTATCATTTCTATTTAAAACTTGAATTCAACTCTTAAGTGCAACTCAATGATTGGTTGTGAAAATAGCGGAACTGCTGTAGGCTTCGTACTTTTCCCACCGACAAAAATGAGGAG
>Ga0209667_1000477_pt1 | contig 34741 bp, 39 predicted proteins | sample SaaInlV_165m_DNA_2_FD_184682 | JGI IMG/M metagenome (GOLD analysis project Ga0209667, IMG submission 184682) | Marine microbial communities from expanding oxygen minimum zones in the Saanich Inlet - Saanich Inlet SI037_S3LV_125m_DNA (SPAdes)... | ecosystem: Environmental > Aquatic > Marine >... | reverse complement strand
TAAAATGTTCAATTTATTTAGAACTTTCGTGCCCTTTTTAACTCAATATATTATTCATAGGACTTTTTAACTAAAATGACAACATACTCCCAAATTTCTGATTTAATGGTAGCAGCAGAAAAAATTCAAGATTTGAAAAAAGAATCAAATCATTATCCTGCTTGGCAATTAACTGATCGACAAATATGTGATCTTGAATTATTGCTGAATGGCGGATTTTCACCCTTAGATGGTTTTATGGGGAAAGCAGATTACAATTCTGTTTTAAAAAATATGAGATTAGATAATGGCGCATTATGGCCTATGCCAATTACGTTAGATATAACTGAAGAGTTTGCATCCAAAATTAAAGATGTAGAAAAAATTACACTTAGAGATCAAGAAGGATTCACTCTCGCTATATTGACGGTTACTGATATTTGGGAACCAAATAAAGATGAAGAAGCACAGATGGTATATGGCACGACGGATTCAACACACCCTGCAGTAAATTATTTGAAAAATAAAAGTAACAAAATGGCGGTCGGTGGAAAATTAGAAGGTATCTCATTACCCCATCATTATGATTATCAAAAAAATAGACATACTCCTGAAGAGTTGCGTTCAATTTTTATTCAAAATGGTTGGGATAAAATCGTGGCTTTTCAGACAAGAAATCCTTTACATCGTGCCCATGTAGAAATGACCATGAGAGCCTCTGAAGATTTGAATGCAAATTTACTGATTCATCCAGTTGTGGGAATGACAAAACCAGGGGATGTTGATCATTATACTCGAGTTCGTTGTTATCAGCATGTTATGAAGAAATATCCGGAAAATTCAGCCATGATGAGTTTATTACCTCTGGCCATGAGAACCAGGGGATGTTGATCATTATACTCGAGTTCGTTGTTATCAGCATGTTATGAAGAAATATCCGGAAAATTCAGCCATGATGAGTTTATTACCTCTGGCCATGAGAATGGGAGGTCCTCGCGAAGCGGTATGGCATGCTCTCATTCGGAAAAATTATGGGTGTACTCATATTGTGGTTGGTCGGGATCATGCTGGTCCTGGGAATGATAAAAATGGAAATCCGTTTTATGGCCCTTATGATGCGCAGGAATTATTGATAAAATTTCAAGATGAAATTGGCATTGAAATGGTGCCATTTAAATTTATGGTTTATTTGCCTGATGAAGATCGTTATGAATCAATTGAATCCATTGAAAAAGGAACTGAGTTTAAAACGATCTCCGGAACTGAACTTCGCCAACTTCTTGATGATGGGCAAGGAATCCCCGAATGGTTCTCTTACAAAGAAGTCGCTCAAGAATTGGAAGAATCAAGACCACCACTAACTGAACGTGGATTAACAATCTTCTTTACAGGACTTTCCGGTTCAGGGAAATCGACGCTTGCGAACGGTTTACTCGTGAAATTATTAGAAGATGGGAGCCGTCCAGTTACATTGTTAGATGGCGATATTGTACGAACACATTTATCCAGTGAACTCGGATTTTCCAAAGAACATCGGTCAATTAACGTTCAGCGGATTGGGTATGTTGCCAGTGAAATTACAAAAAATGGTGTGCCAGTGAAATTACAAAAAATGGTGGAATTGCGATTTGTGCACCTATTGCACCTTATGAAGCAGATCGTCGTGTAAATCGTGAATTGATTTCTCCATTAGGCGGATTTATCGAGATTCATGTAAGCACATCACTTGAAAAATGTGAAGAGCGGGATGTAAAAGGTCTTTACGAATTAGCCCGGAAAGGTGTCATAAAAGAATTCACAGGTATTTCTGATCCTTATGAAGCACCAACTGATGCTGAAATTGTGGTGAATTCTAGTGGAACGCCACCTGAAGAACTTGTGGACCAAATTTATTTTCGTATCAAAGAAATGGGATATATAGAATAGTGAATTGTAATTCATGAAAAGTAAAAAGATAAATACAAACAGTGAGCTTGATTCACGAATATTAGTTACCGGTGCGGCAGGATTTATTGGGTATCATTTATGTAAATCTCTTTTGGATGATGGTTTTATTGTCCATGGTATTGACAATATTAATTCTTATTATGATCCTTCTCTAAAACGAGCAAGATTAGATAGATTGATTTCTCACCCAAATTTTTCTTTTAATAAACTAGATATTTCTAATAGCTCTGAACTCAACAAAGCTTTTAAAGGTTTCAAACCAACTAAAGTTGTTAACTTGGCGGCCCAGGCTGGTGTTCGATATAGTTTAGAAAATCCCCAAGCCTATATTGAAGCTAATATTGTTGGGTTCATGAACATTCTTGAATCTTGTCGACATCATGATGTTGAAGGATTGATTTATGCTTCCAGTTCCTCAGTATATGGTGGTAATGAGAAAATTCCATTTTCTGTTGATGATCGTGTTGATCGTCCCATTTCAATTTATGCTGCCACTAAAAAATCGAATGAATTGATGGCTCATTCGTATAGCCATTTATTTGGTCTAAATACAACTGGGCTACGATTTTTTACGGTTTATGGGCCCTGGGGCAGACCAGACATGGCCATGTACATTTTTGCTGATAAAATTTCTAAAGGTGAACCCATCCAAGTCTTTAATCATGGAAAAATGGAAAGAGATTTCACTTACATTGATGATATTATTAATGGGACAAGAGCGGCAATAGATAAAAATTATCCGTATGAAGTTTTTAATCTTGGGAATAATAATTCCGAAGATTTGATGGAGATGGTTAGATTAATCGAAAGCCAAATTGGAAAAAAGGCGGATATTAAATTTGAAGGAATGCAACCTGGCGATGTTAAGAAAACTTTTGCCGATATAAAACATTCGCAAGAAAAGTTAAATTATACTCCAACAACAAAGATAGTTGAAGGTATTCCGAAATTTATTGAATGGTATTCAGAGTATAGCTCAAACAAATAACATTACTATTATAAAGTCAAAATCTGTATACATTAGTGAACTGGAATCTTTATTGATATTACGTTACAAAAAATAAAGTGGTTATATTAGGATTATCTGCATACTACCATGACAGTGCTGCCTGTATTTTAAAAGACGGCGAAATCATTGCAGCAGCACAGGAAGAACGTTTTACCCGAAAAAAACATGATCAAAATTTCCCATCCAATGCAATTCATTATTGTTTAAATGAAGTTGGTATAGATTCATCTCAACTTGACTATGTTGCCTTCTATGATAAACCTTTTTTAAAGTTTGAAAGAATTTTAGAAACTTATCTTGAATTTGCGCCTAAGGGTATAAGCTCATTCTTAAAAGCAATGCCATTGTGGATCCGAAAAAAGCTGTGGATAAAAGAGCTTATTAAAGATGAGTTAAACTATTCTGGGAAAATCTTATTTCCAGAGCACCACATGTCTCACGCAGCTTCATCATTTTATACATCGCCCTTTAAAGAAGCAGCTTTCCTTACAATGGATGGGGTAGGTGAATGGTCAACATCCAGTTATGGTATCGGTAAAGGGAATCAACTAGAAATGATCGCAGATATCAGATATCCTCATTCTCTTGGTTTACTATATTCAGCATTCACTTACTACACAGGCTTTAGGGTCAATTCGGGTGAGTATAAAGTAATGGGCCTCGCTCCATATGGAGAACCAAAATATAAGGATTTGATATATGAGCATTTAATTGATGTCAAGGATGATGGCTCTTTTAAAATGAATATGGATTATTTTAATTATAATGTTGGTTTAACAATGACCAATTCAAAATTCAATAAAATATTTGGTGGACCACCACGTAAACCTGAATCTGATCTAACTCAAAAAGAAATGGATTTGGCCCGTTCGGTTCAGGAAGTGACAGAAGAGATCGTTCTGAAAATGGCGAAACATATTCAAAATGAGACGAAAATGAAGTATTTATGTCTTGCTGGTGGAGTTTCATTGAATTGCGTGTCTAATGGTAAGCTGTTACGATCTGGAATTTTTGATGATATATATATCCAACCGGCTTCTGGTGATGCAGGTGGTGCACTGGGATGTGCACTTTTAACATGGTATCAATATTTAGATAATGAAAGAATTGCAGATATTAAAACGGACTCAATGAAAGGTACCTTTCTAGGACCAGAGTATAATAATGATGAGATTCAATCATATTTAAACAAAAAAGGGTACAAATATCAAAAATTAACTGATGAAGAATTACCAGAACAAATTGCAGATCTTATTGCAGATCAAAAAGTTATCGGATGGTTTCAAGGAAGGATGGAATTTGGCCCAAGAGCATTGGGGGCCAGAACGATCATTGGTGATGCGAGATCCCCTGAGACTCAAAAAACAATAAATCTTAAAATAAAGTATAGAGAGAGTTTTAGACCTTTTGCGCCGTCTGTAAGGGCTGAAAATATATCAGAATATTTTGATATTGATAGAGAGAGCCCGTACATGCTGCTAGTTGCAGATGTAAATAGAATTAAACAATTACCAATGACAAAAGAAGAGAATTCTTACTTTGGATTAAAAAAACTAAATGTCGTGCGATCTGAAATTCCTGCAGTTACGCATGTAGACTATTCAGCGCGTATTCAATCAGTGAATAAAAAGACAAACCCAAGGTATCATGAGATGCTTACGCAATTTAATGAAAAATTTGGTTGCGCCGTTGTTGTCAACACGTCATTTAATGTACGAGGTGAACCCATAGTTTGTACACCGGAAGATGCTTATCTATGTTTTATGCGTACTGAAATGGATTATTTAATTATAGGTAATTATTTATTAAGCAAAAATGACCAGGATGCCTTAGATAATGATACAGATTGGAAAACTAAATTTGAGCTAGATTAAAAATATGTATGATGATTTAAAAAATATACGAAAAGATAATAAGGCTATTAGAGACTTTGGAATCCTAATTGGTTTTATTCTATTAATTATTGCAGGTATTTTGTTTTATAAAGAAAGAGAGTCTTATGAGTTAATCATTTTGTTGGGAATTGCATCTATAGGCTTAGGATTAGTAATGCCAATTATTCTTAAACCATTTTATTTGGTATGGATGATTTTCGCCACCGTCCTTGGATGGATAATGACACGTGTAATATTAAGTTTGCTCTTTTATATTATAGTTACACCGATTGGATTGATTCCACGATTCTTTGGAAAGCAGTTTCTTGAATTACGGTGGGATAAATCAAAAGAGTCTTATTGGAACTATAAAAATAGCCACAGAATTAGTCATAAAGATTTAGAGAAACAATTTTAAGATTTAGGAGATAAAATGTCTAAGATATCAATATTATATGAATTTTGGGAATTTTTAAAAGAACGAAAAAAATGGTGGTTAGCACCAATAATAATATTTTTAGTATTATTTGGAACGCTTATCGTCCTAACCGAAGGAACAGCAATTGCTCCATTTATATATACTATATTTTAACTAATGAAGCATAGCGTCGAATTCATAGGAATGCAACCTGGCGATGTTAAGAAAACTTTTGCCGATATAAAACATTCGCAAGAAAAGTTAAATTATACTCCCACAACAAAGATAGCTGAAGGGATTCCCAAATTCGTTAAATGGTATCAAACCTATAGCTAATTCAAGAAATCTAACAATCATCGAGCCAAAGTCTGGCTGGCAACCCATTGATTGGAAAGAACTTTGGCGATATAAAGATTTATTTTATTTTTTGGTTTGGCGGGATGTTAAAACCAGGTATGCCCAATCTGTATTGGGTATTGGTTGGGCAGTAATTCAGCCAATATTTAGTATGATTGTTTTCACAATTGTTTTTGGAAAACTTGCAAAGATTAATTCTGATGGCGTTCCCTATGCCATTTTCAGCTATACTGCGCTCGTTCCATGGACCTATTTTTCCGGAGCATTAACAGGGGCCAGTGGAAGTTTATTAGGTGCATCTGGCATGATGACTAAAGTATACTTTCCTCGGCTTATTATTCCCATGGCACCCGTCATGTCAAAACTAATCGATTTTGGAATTGCCTTTGTCATTCTTCTTTTGATGATGGCATACTTTGGTTTCATGCCATCAATTCAAATTATCTACCTGCCCTTATTGATTTTAATCATGATGATCACTGCATCAGGGATGGGCATGTGGCTGACGGCCATGGCCGTCAAGTATCGAGATATTAATTATGCCATGAGCTTTTTCGTCCAATTGCTCATGTATGCAGCGCCGGTGGTCTATCCGGCAAGTATTATTCCGGAACCATTTAGATTAATTTATGGATGTTTCCCTATGGTGGGGGTTATAGAAGGATTTCGTTCTATTTTATTAAAAACGAATCCAATGCCTTGGGATCTGATTGGCGTTGGGTCAATTGTAGCCTGTTTTTTATTTATTTCAGGTGCATTTTATTTTAGGCGAATGGAAAAATATTTCGCTGATGTGGCATAAATGAATGACATTGCAATAAAAGTGGAAAATTTATCTAAACGATATAGAATCGGTTTAAAAGAAAAGACTAATGATACATTTTCTGGAGCATTGGGATCAATATTAAAAAGCCCTTTTGAAAATATAAAAAAATTGAAAAAACTCACAAAATTTGATGACGAAAATAGTTGTGACGATATTATTTGGGCGGTAAAAGATGTTTCCTTTGAAGTTAAAAAAGGAGAAGTAATTGGAATTATTGGTGCCAATGGTGCGGGGAAAAGTACTTTATTAAAAATATTAGCTCAAATTACTCACCCAACATCTGGTAGAGTGGAATTGAATGGCCGTATCGCAAGTCTTCTTGAAGTAGGTACAGGGTTTCACCCTGAACTAGGAATTGAATGGCCGTATCGCAAGTCTTCTTGAAGTAGGTACAGGGTTTCACCCTGAACTAACGGGTCGGGAAAATATTTATCTGAATGGGACCATTTTGGGTATGACCAAAAAAGAAATCGATAGGAAGTTCGATCAAATGATTGATTTCTCAGGTGTAGAAAAATTTATAGATACGCCTGTTAAACGTTATTCCAGTGGTATGCGAGTTCGTTTAGCATTTTCAGTCGCTGCCCATTTAGAACCAGAAATACTGTTGATAGATGAAGTATTAGCAGTTGGCGATGCGGAATTTCAGAAAAAATGCCTCGGGAAAATAGAAGGTATTTCAAAAAAAGGGCGTACAATCTTATTTGTGAGTCATAATATGGCTGCAGTTCAAAATATCTGTGCTCGGTGTATTCTTATAGATGAAGGGACAATTATGATTGATGATGATGCCGAGACGGCACTTGCATCTTATCTAAATGTTTTCGACGAACAGGTTCTTAAAAGTTTTTGTAACGAATTTTCGTTAATAAATGTACATGAAAAGGTTAGCCTGAACTCCGTTAGACTTATTGATCCGGCAGGGAATGAAATAAATACCATAAGCAACAATGGAAAAATGGGAATTGAAATAATCTATACTAATACATTCTTTAATAAGCCAATTATACCATCTGTGAATGTGTATAATAATCACGGTAAAGTTTTATTTTCTTCTGTTAGAAGAGGACAATATAAAACTGATGGTAGCACTAGTGGACGAAATAAATATATTTTATGGTTGCCTTCCAACTTTTTTTCAAATGGCATATTTAATGTGGGAATTAGTTTATTCTCTCCTTCATCGATGTCATCTGAACGAATCATTCAAACTGGCAAAACTTTGTCCTTTAAGGTTAAAAAACTGGCAAAACTTTGTCCTTTAAGGTTAAAGATAAAGGCTTAACGGATATTATTGGAGTTCGTGGTTCGAATGTTGAGACCTCATTACGCCCTCAATTCGAATGGACATATGAAACAACTTAAGGGTTCAATACATATTATTTCATCCAGAGTTAATTGCATTAAAAAGTGCCTAGAATCACTTTGGAATAATTACAATAGCAATCATAATTACCCAGTTTATGTTTTTTATTTTGATGATATATATGATTCGCTTGATTTACAAAAAGACATAATAGGTGATACGGGACAAAATGTAGTATTTAAGTCAGTACCCTATAAAACACCTGATTTTATTCCAGAGAGTGAACTTTACTATAATCGCAAAGACATTCAGTATGTGAATACTAGCTTTTCAATAAACAGAAAGGGATACCTGCACATGTGCAATTTTAAAAGCAATATGTACGGATATGAAAATACTGAATTGGAGAATTATGATTTCATTATGATTCTCGATGATGAATCAGGATATCTAAAAATGATGGATTACGATCCCTTTGACATCATAGCAGAATCTGGTGCATTATTTGGCGCGTATTTATGTGGTCAGAGGTTATATAATGGGAAACCGCATCAAGGACATTTAGATACTCGCAATGGTTTGTATCAATTCACAAAAAACTTTATTGATTCCAATAAAATAATACCCAAGTCTGAATCATTAATTGAGATTATGAAATATCCAAATCCCGAAGAAAAGTTCCATTTTTTAAATTGGGCTGATACATATGTGATTAATACGAGTATTTTTAAAACCGATAATTGGAAGCTCTGGATTAATGCAGTAAATAAATCAGGTGGGGTATATAAATATCGTTGGGGTGATAATGAAATTTATAGTTTATATGCTCATATATTTATCGGAACAATATATAATTTGAAAACCGTTGATGATGGATACCATGATCAAGGTATGTTCAGAAGTTTATGTGATTTGGCACCTAACGTAAAGAATATTATTAAATAAGAATATATTTTATTATGAAAGATAAAATAATAGAAAAATTTTGTCGTTTAGATGAATTAGGCAAGACTCTTTTAACTCCATTTGTTATTTCAAAAGAAAAAAAGACTCTTTTTTTTCACATTGCTAAAACTGGCGGTTCATCAATATTTAATCTATTACAGAAAAATAATTTAGATGATGGTATTCTTTCTGATAAAAACCTTAACTACAATGAAAAGGTAGAATATTTTTTAGATGTGATTGATCATTGGGATGAGTATTATAAGTTTACATTTGTAAGAAATAAATATGACCAACTCATATCTCTTTATTATTACGATAAGACATTATTAAATAGTATTTCATTTGAAAAATTTATAAAAGAACATGTGAGTAGGGATTCAAATTATTTTCCTAACTATGATTATTGGATTGATCAGTATTTTTTAACGACGATTGATGATAAACCAATTTTTAATTTCATTGGACAATTCGAAAATTATAAGAATGATTTAGTAAAAGTTTGCGATCAAATTAATATTGAATATGAGGATATAAGAGCCAATATAGGAAAATACAAAAGGACTGAAAAGAGAACATATTATAATGATGAATTAAAACAATTAGTTGATCAAAAATTTGAATCAGAAATTAAATATTATAACTGGGATTTTGAAAACAATATTAGTCAGGAAAAACTAAGAAATGAAATAGAGAGTTTTTCTAGCCTCTGGGAAGGTGGAACTACACTTTCAAAATATGGTTGGGAAGCATGCTTGGAACCAAGGTTAAAAAATGGTGTTGATTTAGAAAAAATAGAAGAAATTTGTATTTTACCATTTATTAATGAAGAATCAATCGCCCTTGAAATAGGGACGAATGGAGGGGCCTGGCTTAAGAGGATGATGAAAGCAAAGAATTTGATAGGCACTGATGTATTGAGTCCAGAACATACTGGGTTTTTCAATAATATCCCACAATCTGATAAAGTAGAATATATTCAGGTAACTGATTTTTCTTGTGATGAATTAGAAAAGGACAGCATCACCTACTTATTTTCGTATGATGTATTCTGCCATATATCATATTCTGGCACTGAAGAATATTTAAAAAATTTGTATCCAAAATTAAAAAAAGGGGCTGACTGTTTCATTATGATAGCTGATCCTGATAAATATATACACGAAAATGGTAGGAATAAACTAATGACATCAGCAGGTTTTGTTGATTGGGACCTTTTTGTTGATGATTATGATGGTAATCCAGTGGCTGGGAGATGGTACTTTTATGGAATTGATAGATTCTGTTATTTACTTAAAAAATATGATTATAAAATAGTGTCAAAAGATGTAATTGGAGAATATGATAAAAAGAGCCCAATCGTACATTTTAAAAAGTAATTGAATATACTTTACATAGATCCCTATTCTGATACATCGTATTCTAAGCGTTATCTGTATTATGAGGGGTTGTATAACGCGCTAATAAAAACAAATGATGTTTATCTCCATCGTGATCTAATTGTTGATTATAATGCGATAAAAAAAGACGTCCCATTTACACCAGATGTGATCCTTTTTGGTCTATCTTGGTTTGAGAAACATCAATACTTTGATAAAATAAATAATCTTGATATTCCCAGTGCGTGTTTTATATTCAAACCAGCTGTAGATCTTCAAAAAAAAATCGATTTTTGTAAAATTAACCAAATTGATCTAATTCTGACTCCGCATAATCAATTTGAAAAATTTAGTGAAATGTCAGGTGTCCCCGCTAAACTATTTCCGTATGGGTTTGACCCAGCTATTTTTAAACCAAGAAATTTAGAGATAAAGTATGATATCGGATTTAGCGGTGCTTTACATGGGGCTAATCATTATCCGAACGGTGCATTTAATAATCCAAACATTCGAGAAAAAATCAAGGATCTACTTAAAGATATAGAAGAAATAAACTTTTTTTGGAAATCAACTGATATGTTAGAGACAGCCCGGATACACGATAATATCAAGTATGCAGAGACAATTAATAAATCCAAAATTTGGATCGCTACCCAAGCGGCATTTTGTGATATAACACCTCGGTATTTTGAAATTATGGGATCTGGGAGCCTATTATTTTGTGAAAATAACCCTATTGAATACAATAAAGTATTTCAAAATGGGTACAATTGTGTCGAGTTCGAAAATTCTTTAGATAATTTTGTTGAACTTTTTACGAAATATTTGAATTTACCTGATGAGACTCAAAAAATTTCTCAGCAGAGCGTAGAAGATGCTAATCGGCACCACACTTGGAACCACAGAGCAACCCAATTAAATGAACTATTTAGTGATCTTTAAATGAAACTAATGAAACATTACGGATCAAAATTTCAAAAGATAAAAGATTTATTAAAAATAAATAATCCAATAATTATTGAAATTGGTGCTCATTATGGTGAAGATACGTTAAGGTTCTTAGAGGCATTCCCAAACGCAAAAATCCATTGTTTTGAACCCGATGACAGGAACATCAATATTTTTAATCAGATGGTGAATGATGATAGAGTTGTATTGTATCAATTAGCTTTATCCAACCAAAATGGCAAAGCTAGGTTTTACAAAAGTTTTACTAAATATGAATCAAATATTTTACCAGACAAATATGATTTTATAGCACTTGATGAATATCAAAATAACCTTCTACATAATTCAGGTTCTTCATCACTAAAAAGTGGATACCCAAATTGTTTATCTGAAGAATATTATGTGCAGACCATTCGTTTTGATGATTGGTATAACAGCAATAGCATAGGCTCTATTGATTTTATGTGGATTGACGTGCAGGGTGCAGAATATGAAGTAATTGATGGGATGGGATCCGAAATACAAAATATCTCATATATATGGATGGAATATGGAGAAAATGAATACGAAGGGGCGTTGGACAGAAAACAAACAATAAACCTATTAAAGTCTAAAGGTTTTAAACTAGTTAAAAGCTTATCATCTATTGGCCCAAAAGGTGATTTAGTTTTTAAATACAAGGGTAGTATATTATTTTCTGTTTTATAAACCAATAAATCTGATTCTATGTTAAGAATAATAGCACCTAATTAATGCTCTCTTTGCAGAAAAATTTAACCCTTATTTTAATCACGTCATTATCAATGATTTATTTTGTTGAATTATTGATAACGATACAATATTCTGATAATTATACGATTAATAATGTGATTATGCATACAAATGAAAGCCATTTAGAAAAAAGAATGAAACAAGCCTCAAAACTAGGGATATCTTTTGATAGGCGGTCGAAAATGGAAGTTATTCAAAGTTACACAAGCCCTGGAGATAGTGTCCTTCCCAATTTTCATCCATATGTACTAGTGCGTGACAAGCTCAATAATAATGGGTTAGCTAGTATTAATGACACAATTTTTCCTTTAGGTGGCATATCAAACAAGGTTAGTGTTGGTAGGAATGAAACTGGCCAATGGATGATATATTTATCTGATGAATATGGTTTTAATAATCCACCAAATTCTTTTTTAAAAAAAGTTGATGCCTTTTTAGTTGGAGATTCTTACACAGAGGGTGAAAGTGTTGCTAATGATGAAAATATTGCTTCATTATTAAGGGAAAATGAATTTGATGTCTATAACTGTGGAATGGCAGGAAATGGTTTTTTAGTAGAATATGCAACAATAGTAGAATATGCAACTAAAATAAAGCCGCATAATGTATTTTGGATTTATTCAGCAAATGATTTTTCTGATTTAAAAAATGAATTAGAATCTGAATTATTAATCCAATATTTGAATAATCCAAATTATTCACAAGATTTAATAAATAAACAGTTATTAGTAGATTCACTATTAAAAAAATATTTAATGTTAAAATATCAAGAGTTTGAGGAAATCCAAAAAAATAGAGAGAAAAAATCTAAATGGTCATTAGTTAATTTTGCCAAATTAACTAATACAAGAATATTAATTTATAGGGCAAGGAGAAAATTTGATCACTTTTACAATAGTTTATCACTAACATCAGAAAAATTATCAAGTTATGAAAATGAAAGCACTAAAACTGCCAATGATGAACTTCTCTTATGTTTGAGAGAAATATTTGTTTTATCTAAAACATTGATAAATGGATGGGGTGGTAAATTTTATTTTGTTTATTTGCCGAGTGGTAATACTTATCTAGATGGAAAAGATGATCCATTTAGGGATCAATTAATATTATTGATTAATGATCTACAAATTGATTTCATTGATTTCAAGAATGATTTTGTTAATCATCCGGATCCTTTGTCATTATTTCCCTTACGTAGTTTTGATTCTCACTATAATAAAAATGGTTATAAAATAGTGGCAGATAAAATAATAAATACTCTCAAGTATGATAAAAAACATCAAAATAATAAATAATAAAATTTATTATTAAAACATCTCACATTTAGAATAATTGATCTATGTAAAACTAACAAACGGTTTTGGGAACAATCTATTTCAGTATATAGCAGGTAGGCTACTTGCAGATCATCATAAAAAGGAATTAGTTCTAATTCCTCCTTTCAAAGGTTATTATGGTTTGAATGGAATAATTAAACTTGGATTAAAGTTTGATGCCATTGAAAATCAAATTGATTTATCTAGTTGTGAATTAATTACTGAAAAAAACTATTTATTAGCTTATAAAAATAATCATTACCAAACCAATTTAGTTTTGGAAGGATACTTTGAAGACTATACTTATTATTATGATCATTTAAAAAAAATAAGGACCTGGTTTCCTTTTTCAGCCAAAAGAGAAAATAATGATTTAGTGTTGCATTTAAGGACAGGAGACAGGTTATTTTATAAAGCTCATTACAAATCTAGTGGAGAACCAATTCTAGATGGAACTAGAATTGTAAAAGCCATTAATCAGATTGAATTTGAAAAATTATTTATTGTTTCTGATTTGCCAAAATTTGAAAAAGTTGATATGAATGAGTTTAAACAATATCAATTCCATGTCAATGTATCTCATAAAGATTCTATTGATTATAATTGGGCCCTGCAGTATCATAATTCTCTAATAGATATTTTTAGTAAATATGATCCTATTTTTAAGAAAAGAGAAATATCTGCGGACTTCAGTTTTATTAGATCTTTTAATAATATTCTATTTCAACATAGTACATTTGCATGGTGGGCAGCTGTTCTTAGCGATGCAAAATCAGTAGGTGTTTATGGGCCATGGAGGCCTTATAAAAATTATAATAATAAAAACCTGAGTAAAGTACCATTAAAAGGGTGGTATCAATGGGAATAAATAGATTAAATAAAATCTATAATATCTTCAATTTTTTTTTAAAAAAGAGTATTAAAACTAATCTGAATAAGTATAATACCTATGACGAATATTTAAAACATCAAAAAATAAAAACAACAGATCCAGAAAGAATACAAAAATGGTTGAATGAAGAATGGCAAATTAAGTACGAAGGTTTTAAGGACATATTTGAAAGAAATATACTCTATATAAAAGATAAGGAAAATGCATTATGTTTGGGATCCAGAACTGGGCAGGAAGTCAAAGCCCTGCAAGATTTAGGATTAAATGCAATTGGTATTGATTTAGTGGCATTCTCACCATACACTGAAGTAGGCGATATACATAATTTGAAATTTAATGATGGGGGATTTGATTTTATTTTCACTAACATAATGGATCATTCTTTGTATCCTGAAAAATTTATTTTTGAGATGGAAAGAGTATGTAAAACCAATGGAGTGATAATTATTCATCTTCAATTAGGGAAAAATCATGATAAGTATACTGAAACTATTTTACGTGGTCCCGGACCAATTCTCTCTTTATTTAATAGTAGTAAACTATTAGTTAGCAAACCTATTAGTAATCTTCATGATCAAATGCATTGGGAAATAATTCTGAAAAAGATTATTTGAATGCATTTAATAATGTTTTTCACAAAAGAGATGTCATTAGTTGGATGGGATCGTGTTGGTATATTAAATAGAGAAATAACACTTTATCAAAGATTATTATCAAAAGGGTATGATATAAGTTTTATAACTTTCGGTAATAAAGAAGATCTTACTTATATTGATCTACTAGGCGGTATTAAAATATTATGTAATAAATGGGGATTCCCAAAATATATATATAATAACTATCTACACATCATACATCGAAAAAATCTCAAATCCTGCAATATAATCAAAACAAATCAAATATATGGAGCAGATATTGCAATAAAATCAGCAAAATATTATAAAAAGCCAATTGTGGTCCGTTTAGGTTATCTACCTTCCGATGGTTATAAAGTTGAATTTGGTGTTAAATCACAAAAGTATAAGGATAGCATAATTTTAGAAAAAAATATTTTTCAGAAATCACAGAAAGTGATAACAACCACAAATAGGATTTCAAGTATGATAGCTAAAAATGATGTTGATATTCATAAAATCAATGTTATCCCAAATTTTGTTAACTGCAACCTTTTTAATAATAACTCAATAGATGAAATAGAATATGATATTATTTATATAGGGAGAATAGCAGAAGAAAAAAACATTAAAAACCTATTAGAAGCAATAAAGAAATCTAATTTACGTTTACTTATAATTGGCAATGGACCATTAAAAAAGGAGTTAATGAATTCCTTTGGAAAAAATGGAAATCAAATAAAATGGATTGATAAAGTTTCCAATGAAGAGATTCCAAAATATATGAATCAATCAAAAATATTTGTGTTACCATCTTTTTATGAAGGGCATCCCAAGGTTCTGATTGAAGCAATGAGCTGCGAAATGACAGTAATAGTTTCAAATGTACAAGGGAATAACGATGTTATTATTGATGGTGAAAATGGGTTTTTATGTGATACATCAAGCGAGAGTATTCAGAAAACTATTTTTAATGTTTTGAAGATGAGTGAAAAAAAAATAAATCTGATCAATATTAATGCTCGTCGATTTGTAAAAGATAATTATAGTTTGGATAAAATTGTAACTATGGAAATGCAACTTTATGAAGATATTATGAATGAAAATAATTCTAAGAATTTAGCTTAATGGATAATTGGAATTGGTAAAAATAGACTACGAAAAATATCATAAATCAGATTCTAGAACCAAACTTTTAGGATTTGAAATAGCACGTTGGGATGCATTAGAGCATTTTATTCCCAAAAATATTCAACAAAAAAAAACAGGTCAAATCTTGGATTATGGTTCTGGAACGGGTTTGCATATTGGTTTATGGGAAAATTTGCTACCTAACTTTGATCTATATCTATGCGATGTAAGCAGAAGTGGAAAAGAAAAGTGTTTATTAAAGTTTCCCAGTTATGAAAATAAATATCAATTAGTCACAAATAACGAAGCACAATTTGATGACCAAAATTTTGATATTGTCTTTAGTGTTGAAGTTATGGAACACGTTGAATATTTGGAGGCTTACATAAAAGACATATATCGTCTACTAAAACCAGGTGGAGTGTTTATTTGGACAACTCCTTGTGCAAATAAATATTCAATCGAATATATTTATTCTTCATTAACAAAGCAAATTGACTCGACATCTGAAGGATACGTACGATGGAGATGGGAAGACCCAACTCATTTGAGACGACTGAAAAGTAATGAAATAAAAAAAGCTTTAATGAATGTTGGGTTTGAGAGTCCAGACTTTAGATTTAGATCACATTTCTTTTCATTTATCTGTACCTATTTCCCTCCAAAAAGAAGATTTAAGAGTTTGAGGACATGGCTTATGAAATTAGATTATAATTTATTTAGGAAAATTCCCAATGGAGCATCTATGATTGGAGCTGCTACAAAACCTCTATCGAGTTAAGGAGTGTATAGTCCAATAATTTCTGTTGTGATGCCAGTCTATAACAGCCAGAAATATTTGCGAAAATCTATTGAGAGTATATTAACGCAGACTGTTGGCGATTATGAACTTATTATAGTAAACGATGGGTCTACAGATAGCTCCGGTCAAATAATCAAGGATTATCAAGAAAAAGATAATCGAATTATTATTTTTACTCAAGATAATCAGGGCGTTACAAAATCATTAAATAAGGGAATAAAGAATTCCAAAGGAAAGTATATAGCAAGGATGGACGCAGATGATATATGTGCCCCAAAACGATTTGAACTCCAGCTAGAATATTTAGAAAAATACCCCAATACAGATATTGTGGGTTGTATGGTCTCCCTAATATCTGAAAAAGGAAAAATAATTCGTTCATTGGATGATTTACCATTAGAAGATTATCAGATAAAATGGCATCTTATTTTTGGATCACCATTAATCCATCCAGCTTTAATGATCCGGAGACGAATCTTTGATGATATCGGTTACTATGATGATAGTTTAAATGTTGCTCAAGATATAGAATTATGGCGACGATTAAGTCACCATATAAAATTTTACAACATTCCAGAGAGATTATTTGATTTGAGGATTCATAAGGAAAGCACTAGTTCATTGTTTCCAAATGAACAAGAAAATATCCGAAATAAATCACTTGTTCAATACATCAATACTATAACAGGAATGAACTATACAATCTCAGACATTCATTTGTTGATAAAATTAATAAAGAATGGAATTAATAATTTTTCTCAATTTCATTTTTTAACCAACATATTAAACCATATACGCATAGCTTTTATTAACAATAAATGTAAGTCAAAATTTGAAAGAAAGTATATTAATGAAAATCTATCTTTGTTATTTCTGCAATCTGCGTTTAAGGCTGTTCAGTCAAATATCATTATATCAATATTTATGATTTTATCATCCATATTATTTAACTATAAAATGATTTTTAAAAGAAAAACATGGTGGTATATGAAACAGGGTTTGTTACAAACTATACCATTAAAAGCGAATTAATTGCATATTTGTTTCGTAGATAGGTCTTTTCCAATTAATGGTAAACCTGCTGGAGGGTCAGGAAGGTATATTTCAAATATCGTTAAAGAATTGAAAGATAGAGGGAATACGATTACGGTTATTGTCTCCCCTACTAAACATTTTACTCCTTCAAACAGTTTGAATAAATCTGTTAATATTTTTCCATACTACTCAAATACTCAAATAATTTGGTACTTAAGTAAGATCCCATTACTTAATGTAATATCAAAGGCATTAGAATATTTGCTTGAAGGTTGGTATGTTTTCCAAACGTTGAATAGCCTACATCAAAAAAATAAATTTGATATCGTTGAATATACAGAGGGAGGCGATTTTTGGAGTTCCTTTTTTAAAATATGGCCTACAATTTCTCATATTCATTGTTCACAGTATACTGTATTGAATCAGTGTAATAAAAAAATTGATGTTGGTGTAAAGCTTAAAAGAAAATTAGAGCATTATTTTATTAAAAGATCCAATAGGGTTATTTCACCGTCCAAAAGGATGATTTCAATTGTTGAAAAGGAGATGGGGAATCAACTAAAGGCAAAAAATGTAATACCGTTACCCATAGACCCTGAAATTCAATTTATGCCAACTAACAATAATCCAAATCAAAAATTAATAGGGATATATGCTTCTAGACTAGATCCATTGAAAGGAGGTGATATTTTAATGAAGTCAATTCTAAGTCTTGACAGCAATGTTAAAGAAAAAGTTAATTTTAAATATTTTGGATATTACCCTGATCAAAAGTTTGAATTAACAAATGTTGAATTTTCTAGTTTTATAGATAGATATAGCTTACTTAAAGAAATAGCGAATGCGGATTTTATTGTAATTCCAACTCTATTTGATAATTCTCCTAATATTATTTATGAGGGTATGGCGATGGGAAAGCTCATTATCGCCAGCAATGTTGGTGGGATACCTGAATTGATTCAACATGGCAAAACAGGATTATTGTTTAATAAAGGAGACCACGATGAATTAAAAAATTTAATTACGGAAATAATCAATAAACCAGATCTATTAAAAAAGCTAAGATCGAATGGTAGAAGGTCCATTATAAAAATGGCAAATATTGAAAAAAATGCAAGGATGAGACTTGAAATATTCAATTCGGTAATAAATAAATATCCATCGAATAGATATTTGTTTAAAACACCATAATATGAAAATTCTCGATCTAGGTTGTGGAGATAATAAAGTTGAAGGAGCAATAGGTCTAGATAATGTAGCCCTGACTGGTGTCGATATTGTACATGATTTATTATCATTCCCATATCAAATAAAAGACGGGACATTTGATATTATTTATCTTAGACATGTAATTGAACATTTTGATATTGATGAAATCAGCCTAGTTATAAATGAATGTCATCGAATTTTATCAAACCATGGTAAGCTAAATATTAGTGTGCCTCATGCTTTTTCAATTGCTGCATATACAGATATTACACATAAATCATATTTTACTTTTAATAGTGGAAAATTTTGGGATAAAACTCATTCCAAAGCTTATTATAAAGATCGAGTTTTACTTTGGGATCTTGTGGGTATTGATGGAGATGTGACTTGGTTTGATTGGAAGGGATATCAATTAAGAAAAATTGACTCATTTCTTTCTTCATTATTAAGAAAAAAAATAATAAAGGCTCTTAATAATCCATTAAACCCTAGTTTAGCGGATAGATTAGTTCAAAAATACTCATGCCAATTTGTTGAAATTAGTTGGATATTAAAAAAAACAACAACTTAAAATTTACTCTTGTATGCAGATGGCTATTCCCGGCAAGTCAGGGAGGCGTCTGTATGCATAATAAGTATCTATTTGACCTATTAAAAGATGATTATAGAATGAATTTAATCTCATTAGAAAACAGCATAAACCAAGTCCATTGTAATACAAATAACATGCCAACTGTGTTTATTAATTATCCTGCAGAAATGCTCCATAAAATTTCTAAGACTAATTTTATAAATAAGTCATTGAGGTTTTATCGTGATAATAAAATATCAAAAGACATGGGAAAGGTATTGGAAACGTCTAAATCATCTATTGTAGAATTTATGGATATTCATAGTGAAGCCTATTATTATTTAAAACAGAATCCGAAGGCAAGTCGGAATACAAAAGTTGTAATTCGCTCACATACACCTTGGGGTTTATTAAAAAACACCTATCTGCCTGAAGAAGTAGATGTTAATGATACATGGCAAGCATTTGAAAAAGAAAATTTTTGTTTTGAGAATTGTGATGCCATTACAACACCCAGTGAAGATTTAAAAAGTAAAATAATCGAATTGTATAATATTCAACCAGACAAAATTTTTGTAATCCCAAATTTGCTTGATTCAAATCATTTTAAGCCGTACAAGGATGATGTTGATAATAAAATAGGATTCAAAATACTTCATGTCGGACGATTTGAACGCTCAAAAGGTGTTGAAACTCTTACCAAAGCATTTATAAAAATTGCAAAGAAATATCATGATGTTTCCTTGATTAATGTTGGGAAATTGAGAGGTTCATCTGCAGATACTTGTGAGTCTTGGCTAGAAAAAGAGAATTTACTAGATAAGGTTTCTTTTTTGGATTTTATTGATTATGAGCAACTACCTCAATATTATCATGAATCAGATTTAGTTATTGTTCCTTCAGAAATATATGAATCTTTTTCTTACACAGTTGCACAAGGTCTGTCCTGTGGAAAGACTGTGATTGCTTCTAAAATCGGAGGTATTCCAGAAACGGTAGATTTTGGGAAAGCTGGCTTTTTATTTACACCAGGGCATGTTGAAGAATTAGAGAAAATAATAGAATCAATTTATTTGAAAAAAGTAAATGTTACAGAAATTGAAGTCCATGCCAGAAATCATATTTTGGAAAATTTTTCCATTCACGCATTAAAAGAGAAATATTTACAATTTTATCAAAGTATTCTAAATTAAAGACTTTAGTTATCATATCTCCTTTTCAATTTATACTCAGACGAGGAATTGAACGGTTTACTTATTCTCTCGCCAATCAATTAGCATACGATTATGATATACGCATTGTTATTTATACTTGGAAAAGTCGGGATGGAATTGATTGGGGGAAATGGCAGAAAAATATTCAAATACGACAAATGCCATTTTCAAAATATCTCCAGCATTTTTTTTCCAAATTTTTCTATAGAATTTGGTTTATGATTGATCGTCCGGAAAAAATTTTAATAAACTTTTTATATCATGGTGAAAGCAGCTTGCCTAAGGATATGGAATATTATTACATCCTTCATTCGCCTGCTTCTCAGGTTCCACATAGATATCATTTTATCAAAAACCACATTCATAAATTCAAGAACATCTCCTTTATCGCTGTTTCACAATTTGTAATGAGAGAGGCAGAGCCTTTCATCAATAAACTTCCTGTAAGCGTGATATATAATGGGGTTGATACAAAATATTTTTCTCCTAATGGGATCCCAAATAAAAGTACTGATTTGGCTCTTGTAACGTTGTCTGCATTGGAAAGTAGAAAAGGAATACAAAACGTAATATCTGCCATAATAAAAATGAATGACCCTAAGATACGGTATAATATCTATGGAGATGGTCCGTATAAACAAGAAATTGTAAATATAATTAAATCATCAAAACTCCAAGATAGAATAACACTTCATCCAAGTAACGAAGACCCGGCGCAATGTTTGAATAACTCTGATGTTTACGTGCTTTTGAGCAAGGGTGAAGCTTTACCATTGGGGCCGCTTGAGGCTATGGCTTGTGGTTTGCCTGTGATTGTATCGGATCATCATCCTTATGATGAGTTTATCCATTCAGATATGGGTTTCAAGGTTAATCGTAACTCTACTGATAGTATTGTTGAAGTCATTTCTGAATTGAAAAACCCAGCTATTAGGTTACGGTTGGGATCAGCAGGAAGAAAAATGGTTGTAAAGTCATTTACGTGGGAGCATGTTGCAAGTCAGTATTATAAAAACATGTATAGTGATTATAATGTCTAAATGAATGAATTAGTATTTGACCAAAAGGAGAATATTTATTATAAAAATCCTGAAGAACGCACATGGATACTTGATCAACTTTTATTGCATAAAAATTCAAAAAAAACATACGAAGAATCATTTGTTTCTAAGTGGAGAGAATATTTAAATGATTATTTATTTCAACCAAGAACAGTACCACACGAAGCGATATTTGATTCATCTTATTGTAAAAGTGAAAGGAGAAAATTTCCGCTGAATTTGGACACTTTTATAAAATCAGATTGGGACAAAATTGAAAAGTGGAAAAAAAATATATTATTTAAAATGCATGGTTTTTTGTCAGCCCACCCTCTTATTAAATCAAAACGTATATCTATACAATTTATAGGCAGTATTGGGTCAAAAGATCCAATACCTTATAGTGACCTTGATTGTTTGATTATTCTTCCATCATTGGATAATTGGGATTTAAACAATATGGTTGAACTTAAAAAGTTATATAGGGTGGTCAACTATTATGCTTATATGTTTGATCCACTTCAGCACCATGATGCTTTTGTATTAACAGAGACTGAATTAATTAACGGATTTTCTTCTTTTTACCCAATGAGCTTGATGGATAAGGCATGGGGGTATGGTAGAGACCATTATTATGCATCAAGTTATAATATTCAAAATAAGGGATGCATAAATTTCATATACAATAATCAATTTCTTCGCCGTATGAATTACCAACAGGAGTTACCAAATTCCCTTTACAACTTAAAATATATATTGTCATCTATTTTTCTTATGCCAGTATATTATTATAATGCAAAAAATAAATTTTATTGTAAAAAAAACTCAATTGAGGAAATAATTAAATCAGATGACACAATTGGTAATAATCTTAATTGGATTTCAAAATTTAGACGTAACTGGCAAAGTAGTTCTTTCCCAATTTTAAAAAAAATGATTTTAAAGGCTGGGATTAATATTTATCCAATTGAAGATTTAGATTTATTTAACAGAAGAATTGAATACCATTTAAGATCTGCTAAAAATAAACCCTTATTACTTAAAGCAACTGAAATTATAAATCGTGGTAATATTATTTCAGATATCTTATTAAATAAATTAGTTCATAATATTTGAATTATTCTATCCCAAAGATTGATTATGATGGCGCTCGAGATGAATACCTTAGGTATTTAAGGAAAAACCCAGGTGTAGTATCAGTTATTGAATTTGGCGAAATAAAGTACCCAGGGTTATCAGATATAGATTGGCTAGTAGTCTTTGATGAGAATCGAACTATGAACTCCGACTATTTGCTGCCATGGAAAAACCTTAGTACTGAATCTAAAATGGCGTTTCAACATCGTCCAATTTTTTATCCAAAAGGATATTTGGATAGTATTAGTGATTTCATTCTTCCAACTCAATCTAAAGTTGTCTATGGGAATCATATAGATTTAAATCAGGATAATTCAACAAATCCATTGATAAGGGATATAACTGTTAGTTTTGAATTTTTCAAGAGACAGAAATTTTGGTTAAATGCAGGAACTTTTTATAATTTTCCATTTATTAAACAAATTTCAATTTTGAAATCAATTACAAATCATGTTGGAAACAATTTATTATCAAATATCCAAGAATTAATAGAGTTCGAGAAAAAAATTGACTTGTTAAGAAATTCAATTTCGTGCGGGATTGATGAACAGCCGGAGATTGATATATTTCGTAAAGATGGAATTTTTGTTCTATTAAAAATTGAATCTTTTTTGAAAAAAAGTATTATAGACAATTTTATTGAGATTCCATCTTCAAAGAAATATTATACAAAAGTAAAGTGGAGTAAAAGCCCTGTATTTAATGAAAAAATATTAACCTTAGATGAAAGATTATTAGCAATACCATATGCCTATACATTACAAGATGAAAATGAAAATTCAACAATTAAATATTGTAGAAATAAGTATCTACTAATTAATAAAATTGTTTCTATTTTTAATAAAATAAATCTAAGGGACGGTCTCATCGGTGATTTGGGGTTTGATAATTGGATTAATCCGAGTCTTAGACACAAACTTTTTCTTTATAAACAGAAACTGTATACTAAGTATTAAAGCGTGTAGTTTAATGTCAAATAAATTAATAAGATCAATTAAGGACATATTTTTTGATTTTCCATTTTCACATGATTTAAAAAATAAATACCAATCAGTCTTATCCCAAAATTGTTTTTTTTCCAATGTGCCAAATGTAAAAAGAACTCATAGGAATTATTATCTCATCTATAAAGAACCGATTGTAATAATAACTTCTGAACAAATTAGAGATTTACAATTATTTTCAGAACATATAGGGAAAAAAAATGAAGCTACATTTTTGGTTTATTTTTGGTGGACCTTATTTGATAACTTTTCAATTTTTGATGAGATAGCATACCAATATAAAGATCATTGTGACAATTTTCCCAATCATAAAATTATTTTTCTATTAAATAGTCAAAAAGAACATGAAATTTTTAAGAGTAAAGGGGTTAAAAGCGAGTTTATTCATCAAAATGCTCTTGTAGATATAAATCTGTTTGAGCCATTAAAGCAAAAAAAAAAGTATGATGTAGTTTATAATGGAAGATTAGAAGAATTGAAACGGCATTATTTATTAAAAGACTGCCAGAAAATTGGTCTTATTTCTGCTTATGTTATGAATATTGATAGCTCAAAGCAAGAATACTTAGATGAATTAAAAAAGAATATACCTCATGCTTTCATGATTAATTCAAATCAATCAACTACAATAGAAAACTTTCAATTTGAAATGGGATTTAAATATTTAACAAGTAAACAAGTAAATGTAGCTTTAAATCAATCTAAGGTTGGCGTTATCTTGAGTGCAAAAGAGGGTGCGTGTTATGCATCAATTGAATATTTATTGTCTGGGATACCTGTAGTTTCAACAAAAAATATTGGGGGTCGAGATTATTTTTTGGATAAAAGATTTTGTAGAATTGTATCATCAAACCCAAAAGCAATAAAAAATGCAGTAGATGAATTAATTAGTTTAGATATTTCACCTAATTTTATTAGAGAAGAAACAATAAAAAAAATGAATCATCATCTGTATAAATTAAAGAAATTATTGAGAAATATTTTGAAGATGGATAAAAAAAACAACAGCAATTTTGATACATTTTGGGAAAATAATTATATAAATAAAATGATTAAATATTCTCAACCATTTCCAAAATCTTTCATTCATGATATTAATTTTTAAAACTATACATAGATATCATAAATATTATAGATTTTAGAAAACTATTTCCATGGGTAATAAGGCGATATTTTAAAAGAATTGCAGATGTACCAGATATGTGGAATACTTTATATAATCTTAAAGAACAAAATATAACTCCTAAAATCATATTTGATGTTGGAGCATTTTGTGGGGACTGGACCAAAAATTCTCTAAAGGTCTTCCCTGATTCAAATTATTTTCTATTTGAAGCGCAGAAAGATATGGCTGACTCTCTTAAGATGATGGAAACCGATCAAATTGTTATAGAAAATATGTTTTTAGGTGAATGTGATGGAACATCTGTCGATTTTTATGAAGCGGGAACAAGTAGCTCTGCTTTGCGCTTTGGGCCACATACTTCTATTAAAAAAAACACCACATCATTAGATAACTATTGTAGGGAAAAAAGTATTAATACTATAGATATTTTAAAATTAGATGTGCAGGGTTATGAACTAAATATATTAAAGGGTGCTAAAACAATACTAAATAATGTTAATCTTATCATAACAGAAGTGTCTTTTATAGACGTTTATGTTGATTGTCCTTTAGTAAACGAAGTCATTCAATTCCTCGATGTTTATAATTTTCAGCTATTTGATATTGTAGATTTCCGACGAAGGGAAATAGATAATAACCTTTGGCAGTGTGATATGTTTTTTATAAAAAAAGATTCCTTTTTATTGAAGGAAAAAAGAAAAGACAAAAAGCAAAATAGACCAAAATAGTTAACTTTGATATGTTAAGAAAATGATCTCAGTTTTCATCTGCACGTACAACCGTGGTAATCTTATAAATGGTACTCTGGAAGCATTGATAAATAACCAGACTCGTAATCCTAATGAAATAATTATTGTTAACGGGGGCGGTGAAAATGATTGCCAGAAAACTCTGGAAAAATGGCAAAAAGAATTCTCTTCTTTAAAAATTATCCAAACAAAAAATAAAAACCTTGCAGCAAGTAGAAATATAGGACTGCCTTACTGCAGTGGAGATTTAATCCTACAGACCGATGATGATGCAAGACCCTTTCCCGATTGGATTGATAGAATTGTAGAAGCCCATGAAAAATTTCCTGGTGCAGGTGTTATTGGCGGCGATGTGATTGATGCAAGTCGTGGAAAATTTCTTTCAAAAATCGCTGATATAGCCACATTCCCCAATCATAAAAAGAATACAATAGTTAGATCTGTTCCAGGTGTTAATTCTTCTTATAAAAAAGAAGTTATCGATCAAGTAGGGAAATATGACGAAACGCTATTTCGAGGTGAAGACGTAGATTACAACTGGCGTGCAATCCAAAAAGGTTGGGATGTACTATATTGTCCAGAGATTAAAGTTAAACATTTACACCGCCCATCATGGAAGGGTCTTTTTCAGCAACATTTCATGTATGGAAGAGCCCACTACTTAGTTAGAAAGAAATGGCCTGAAATGTATTCCCATTATCCTTTGAAAATATCTTCCATTAAGTCATTATTAAAATGGCTCGCATCATGGGGTTGGATACCCTTCAATGATGCTGTTCAAAAATCATCTCGATTAACATCACAAATGAACGGATTTGATATTTTAGTTTTTTTATTTGTGAATCTATCAAATCGAGTGGGGACAGCAATGCAAAGACATTTCTATATGGTTTAATGAAAAAAATTAGAGTTTATACGGAAAATCATGCACCGGAAAGGTTTTGGTTGAACCATTTGGTTCATCCAGTTAGGGCTTTTTTGGGGGATGGAACTGATGATTGGCCGAAATGGGAGAAGAGTTTTTTGTTTTATAAGGATTATTTTGAAATAACATCTGATATTAATGAATCTGATATTGGGTTTTTACCCTTGACCTTAAATTATTATATCAAAAATAATTTACTTTCACAGGTTGATGAATTAGGCAGTATTTTAGAGAATAAGAAAAAGAAATTAATTGTATGGATTGATGGGGATCACCCAGTTAGATATAATAATTCAAATTGTATTTTCATTCGATATTTTGGGCAAAAATCTGAAAACAAACAAAATGAATTTATACAACCAGGGGATATGGCAGAGGATCTACTGAATGAGTTTTTCCAAGGTGAACTGCAAGTCAGAGATAAAAGTGATAAACCGATAATTGGATTTGACGGTATTGCAAATTATCCAACATTAAAATTAGCTGGTACAATTTTAAAGAATTCAGTTCATAATTTTTTTCATTCAATCTTGAAAACACAGTTTTCACCAGATCCCGTCATTCCTTATTTAATCAAAAGAAAAGAAATATTAAAAAAGCTGTCAGACCAATCAGAAATAATAACAAATTTCACAATTCGTGATTCCTTTGCACCCGGTACAATTGGGAAAAATAAGAATGCTAGGGTTGAATATGTAAACAATATTATAAACAGTGACTTTACACTTTGTTATCGTGGAGCAGCAAATTACTCACTTCGTCTATATGAGACGCTCTGCTTGGGGAGAATTCCTTTATTTATAAATACAAATTGTGTATTACCATTTGAAAACCAAATCCCATGGAATGAAATATGTCTTTGGATTGAAGAAAATGAAATTGATTCAATGAATGAAAAAATATTAGATTTTTATCAGTCCATGAGTGCAAAAGAATTTAAAGACAAACAAATCCAATGTAGGCAGATATGGGAAAATTATTGTACTAAAAATGGATTTATTACTCATTTTTATAAGAGTTTAATTAAATCAAATTATATGAAAAATGTAAGAGTATCGGTTTGAAAGTAATAATTCTTGCCGGTGGATTTGGTACGAGATTGAGCGAAGAAACTGATTTAATTCCAAAACCATTGGTCAAGATAGGTGGGAAACCCGTCTTATGGCATATTATGAAGCTATACAGCGCTTTTGGATATAATGAGTTTATTATTTTGCTTGGTTATAAAGGGGAATTGATTGAAGAGTATTTTTTAAATCAACTGGATCTTTTCAATTGGGATATTACCTTTTTGGATACAGGACTAAAAACGGATACGGGTGGGAGAATAAAAAGAGCAAAAAACATGATTGGAAATCAACCATTTTTATTGACCTATGGTGATGGGTTGTCAAATATAGATATAAATAAATTGGTAGCATTCCATCAAAATCATGATGGATTAGTAACAATGACATCAGTTCAATTAGCAAGTCGATTCGGGATTTTGGAGATCGGAGAAAATAACCTTGTTACTCGGTTTAATGAAAAACCGAAAAAGAATGAAGCTTGGATCAATGGTGGATTTTTTATCTGTGATCCTGAAGTAATTAAATACATAAAGAATGATTCTACAACATTTGAAAAAGACCCTTTATCTAATTTATCCAAGGACGGCAAATTGTTTACATACCGTCATCATGGATTTTGGAAATGTATGGATACCCTTAGAGATAAAAGAGAATTAGACACTTTAGCAAAATCTGATAGATTACCTTGGATTTATACGTCTTGAAAGATTTTTTTAACAATATATACGAAGGAAAAACAGTCTTTATTACTGGGCATACGGGTTTTAAAGGGGCATGGCTATCTTCTTGGCTTACGCAATTAGGTGCAAATGTCACGGGTTATTCAAAAGATATACCTACGGTTCCATCTCTTTTTGAGCTATTAGAATTGAGAAAAAAGATTAATCATATCGTCGGAGATGTGCGAGATCATAAGGGACTCTTGAATACAATTCAGATGATAAAACCAGATTTCATTTTTCATCTTGCTGCTCAATCCTTGGTTGGGAATTCATATAATAATCCAAGTGAAACGATGACAACCAATATTATGGGTGTTAATAATATTTTAGATGTTGCAAGACTCCTTGGTAAAAAATGCACTGCAGTCATAATAACAAGTGACAAATGTTATGACAATTTGGAGTTGGAACGCGGGTATCATGAGAATGACTTTCTGGGCGGGAAGGATCCATATAGTGCATCTAAAGGAGCCGCAGAATTGGTGGTAAAGGGGTATTGTCATTCGTTTTTTAAAAGACAAGATTTAATTCGGGTGGCGACTGCAAGAGCAGGAAACGTTATTGGCGGTGGCGATTGGGCAAAAGACAGGATTATTCCTGATTGTATCCGAGCTTGGGAAAAAGATGGGAAAGTGAAAATTAGAAATCCTCATTCAACACGACCTTGGCAGCATGTGTTAGAACCTTTGAGTGGGTATTTGCATTTGGGGCAACAATTAGATGAGAATATCGAACTTAATGGTCAATCATTTAATTTTGGCCCGCATGAACGAAATGACCATACAGTTTTGGAATTATTAGAAATAATGGCTAAACATTATTATGCCAATAGCAAAAAGCCCTATGAGATAGTTAATGAATCATCATTCCACGAGGCAGGTCTGCTTAAACTCGATTGCACAAAAGCCAAAAAAGGACTTTCGTGGGAATCAAATTTGAATTTTAATCAAACGGCGGATTTCACTGCGAAATGGTATGCCAATTACATGTCCGCTAAGGTTCATGATCTCACATTAAATCAAATCAAAAAATATTGTGATTCTGCAATTAAAAACCAATTATCATGGACAAAATAAATATAGATGGCATTGTCCTAACGGACCTAAAAATTATCAATCATCCAAAGGGTGATATTTATCATGGGATGAAAGATAATGATATCGGTTATGAAGGATTTGGTGAAGCTTATTTTTCTACAATTAAGAAAAATGAAATAAAAGGGTGGAAAAAACACCTGGAAATGACAATGAATATTATTGTCCCTGTTGGTGCAATAACTTTTGTTTTATTTGATGATAGGGGCAATAGTAATACGGTCAATAATTTCTTTTCTGTAAAACTTTCTCCCACTAATTACAATAGATTGACAGTGCCGCCAGGGATTTGGCACGCGTTTAAAGGACATAACCACGATTTAAATTTGATTCTTGATATCTCAGATATAAAGCATCAACAAGAAGAAATAGTTAGGGTTAATATTGATGATATTCCCTTTGAATGGGAAAGCCTATGAAAAATATCTTATTAATCGGTGGCTTGGGATATTTGGGTGGGCGTATGACTAAATATTTTTCAGATATTGGTTATAGGGTATTGATTACTACTAGGAAACAGGAGACAGAATTCCCTAATAATATTCCTGTTAATACTTCAGTTGCAGAGGTGGATTATAAATCGGATGAGCAATTAATTGAAGCAATGAAAGGAATCGACACATTAATACACCTTGCTGGTCCTGATGCACATACAAATTTTGAAGACCCAGATATTTTGGTTAAAAGGCACGTAGGTTTAACAAGACGATTATTACAAAGTGCACAAAGGAATAATGTTAAAAATTTCATTTATTTTTCTACCATACACGTATATGGAAAAAATTTAGTTGGACACGTTACAGAAGAGACTGAAACATTTCCCATTTACCCATTTGCAATAGCTCATTTAGAAGCGGAAAAGATGATTAATGGGCCACAAAAAGATATAGCAACAACAATTATTAGGTGTTCTAATACATTCGGTACGCCATATTTTGAAAATGAAAAATGCTGGAAATTGCTTGTGAATAATCTGTGTAGATCAGCTTTTCAAAACGGTAAGCTAGTTATTAATTCATCAGGCAAAGATTACAGGAATTTCATTGCTGTAGATGAAGTCGTTCGAGCTATCCACCATTTATTAGAATTAAATAATGAAGTCAAGTTTAACCGAATTTATAATCTGGGTAGTACTGATACAGTTCAGATTATCGATATAGCTAGAAGAATACAAAAAGAATTAAAGAATAGTTTTGATTATGATTGTCCCATCGAGACTAACAAATCATCAAGTGTGAACACTAAAGTGGAATCATTTATATTTTCAACCAGAAAAAAAAATGAATTAGGATATATGCCGGTTAGTAATGAAAAAGAAATAAGAAAATTGTTAGTACATTGTAAAATAGAAGATATCCAATGAATCTAAAAAATATTTTTCAAAGATATTTATTTAGAAGAGACTTTTACTGGAAGGTAAAGGAGAAGATAGATTGGTTCATAAGGAACAATTCAAGAAATGCATTTATTAATCAAAAAAGGCTATTGAATAATTTAGTAAATGGTGTTATTCTGGATTTTGGCGCGCATATCGGTGATACGACAGAATTGTACCGGAAATATTTTAGCCAATCTAAAATATTTTGTTTTGAGCCTTTTTCGGAATCTTGTGATTATCTGAAAAAAAGATTTATCAATGATTCTAATATAAAAATAGTTGAAACAGCGCTTGGCAGTAAAGATGAAACTAAAACATTATATGTCAGTAATTATTCCAACTTGAATTCATTGCAAAGACCAAATGAACGTGCCTGGGGATTTGCCGATGAAAAATCTGTAGATGTAGAAACAATTACACTTGATCAGTTTTACTATGAAAATGATATCAAACAAATAGATATACTAAAACTTGATGTTCAGGGATCGGAATTAGATGTTTTAATGGGCAGTGAAACACTATTGGAAAAAGGTAATATTTCTTTAGTATATGTGGAATGGCAGGTGGTTCCACTTTATGAAAATCATCATAAATACTTTAGGATTGCAGAATTCTTGGCAGGCTATGAATATGAATTTTTTAATCTGTATAATATCAATGAAGCTAGATCAGGACAGATACGATGGGGAGATGCTATTTATACAAGCAAAAAATTAAGAGAAGGGATGTTTTCTGAGTATGGTGCTGGTGCTGGAAGTGGTTGGTAGTAGATTGTTTTGGATTTTATTCAGCCTTAGGCTAAAAAACACCTGTTGGATATGGAGATCTACAAAACGTTATTTAACTTTAACTTAATATTTTCATTGCTGAATTACTGCAGGCTGAATAATCCAAAGTGTGAAAATTGAATCAAATCAATCTTCTGTCGAACTATCAAAACAAAAATAAATGAATAGAATTATTAATATACATGCAGATGACTATGGGCTTGGAAAAGAGATATCAAATAACATTATTGAATGTATTAATTATGGTATCGTCAATAGCATAAGCATTATTTGTAATACAAAATACTTTGTTGATAGTATGAAAATAATTAAAAAATCAACTAATGGTGTTAGAACCAGCCTTCATATAAATTTAGTAGAAGGTTCTCCACTCACGGATTCTTCAAAAGTAAATATGATTATTAATAAAGATAAAGAATTTCGATATTCCTTTATTACCATCTGGCTTAAATATATTCTATCAACAAGGAATACGAGGACTAAATTAAGGGAACAAATTAAAACAGAAATCAAAAACCAAATAAAACGGTACTGTGATTATTATGCGGGTAGTAAACCTTTAAGGTTAGACAGCCATATGCATCTGCATATGATACCTTTTATATTTGATATTTTCATTGAACTTTCCGAAGATTACAATATAAAATTCATTAGAATTCCATATGAATTAAAATATTTCAATAGTCGAAAATTAATTAATTTCATCTCTCCAAATGTTATAAAAAATTGTTTACTTAACTATCTGTCTAAATACAATTCTTCAAAAATGGAAAAACATAAAATCTATCGAAATGATTACTTTATTGGAGTATTGGCTTCAGGTAATATGGATGCTGAAGATGTCAGATTAGCTTTAAGTAAAATTAATAAATACGCCAGACCAAAGTCAGTTGAAATATTATTTCATCCTGGTGGAGTAGCGCATAAAAAATCTGTAGATTGGACAAATAACAACATGTTTAGGGCCTACTATTCTTCAGATTTTAGACGAAAAGAAAAAAAATGTTTAAAGGGCGCTGAACTAAGAAAAATTGTTAAACACTATGAGACTATTTTTAGTAATCAATGAAAAACATATAATTTATGCCATCCTATTATAAATATATCTTATGAATTTTAACGACTATGCTGATTCATACAATAGCGATCTAATAGATCAGAAAGCTATTTATAAATTATTTACATCAAAACGTGACTTTTTTTTTGAATATAAATTTGATATACTCGTTCGACATATTAAAACTTCACCTCAAAATATTCTCGATTTTGGTTGCGGTGTTGGGTTGTGTTTGCCTTATTTAAAAAATATTTTTCCTAGAGGAAAAATATCTGCTACTGATATATCTGAGAGTAGTTTGTCAGTTGTTAGTAATTTGTATCCAGATGTTAATATTATTCCAGACCATCAATTATCTAATAACCATTATGATTTAATTTTCTGTTCAGGTGTTTTTCATCATATCCCTTTTGATGAAAGATTAGTTGTTTTAAGAAGGCTCATTAGATGCCTTAACCCAGGAGGAATTCTATGTGTTTTCGAGCACAATCCTTACAATCCAATAACTCAAAGAATGGTTTCATCTTGTATATTTGATCAGGATGCACAACTAATTTCTCGAAATAATATGGAAAAAATGATAAAAATACTACCCTTTGAAATTTTAACTTCGAAATATTGCCTTTTTTTTCCTGAGATATTTTCGAAGTGGAAGAGAATAGAACGACATATTGGTTGGATTCCTTTCGGTGGACAATACTTTATCTTAGCCGAAAAAACCTAGCTATATTTTATTATATACAATTTATTATTTACGAATCAAGGTACTAGATTATTTACTCTTGAAAAATAATTAATAATGTTTTCTTCAAAGTCATTAAAAACAATAATTAATATATTATATTTCTATCGAGACTTGGGAATTCTTACTCAAATTTTTATTATTGTAAGGTATTTGACATGCCCATGGCATAGAATAATAAATAAAATTCCATCTAATACTAAAATATTAGATTTTGGATGCGGGCATGGATTGTTGGGATGCCTTTTATTATTTCATGATGCATCTATCGATTATTATGGTTTTGATCATGACAGATCTAAGATTTCTGAAAAAATTGATCTTAATTTAAAGTGCAGTGATATGATGAATAATTTCAAGGATATAGACTTTGATTATATTGTAATAGTAGACGTTTTATATGTGGTACCCACAATAGAATGGAGTCAGATTTTTGATTACAAAGTTCTTCTTTCAAAAAACGGAAATATATTAATTAAAGAAACAGTAAATTCTCCAAAATTGAAATACTATTTTTGTTGGTTTCAAGAATATTTATCAATAAGTATTTTCAGTATTACTAAGGGAGAATCTCCAAATATTAAGTCGGTTAATGACCATAAAATAATTTTTAAAAATAATAACCTAATCATCAATGAGCATTACTCGATTGATAAAGGATATTTATGGCCAAGTCACTTATTTTTATTAAAGCCTTGAAATGGTAATAAGCTATGAAAAATAATATTAGTAAATGCCTGGCTATAGTTGTGCCATGTTTAAATGAACAAGAAGTTTTACTCAAAACAAATTATGAATTATTAACTCTTTTAGATGCTCTAACAGAGAATAATTTAATTAATCTAAAATCATATATTTTATTTGTTGATGATGGAAGTTTTGATGATACTTGGACTTTAATTAAACAATTATGTGAAAAGCATAAAAGAGTAAGAGGATTGAAGCTATCAAAAAATTTCGGGCATCAAAATGCTTTGCTCGCAGGCTTGACAAGGGTAAATGATAAATGTGATTTTGTAGTTACCATCGATGCAGACCTACAACAAGATATTAATGCCATACCAAAAATGATAGAAAATTACTTTTCAGGGTCAGAGATAGTTTTTGGTAGTCGAAATAGTCGAAAGGGAGAGCCAATTATTAAAAAGGTTACTGGAATTTTATTTAATAAAATATTAAAAATTCTTGGTGGAAAATTAATTGAGGATCACGCAGATTTTAGGTTAATGGGAAAGAATGCATTAAAAGCATTATTGCAACACAGTGAAAATAACATCTTTATTCGTGGCCTAGTGTCTGACTTAGGTTTCCAGACATCGATTGTTAAATTTCATCAAAATAAAAGAGAACTGGGAAAGACAAAATA
>Ga0209667_1000457_pt1 | contig 35747 bp, 39 predicted proteins | sample SaaInlV_165m_DNA_2_FD_184682 | JGI IMG/M metagenome (GOLD analysis project Ga0209667, IMG submission 184682) | Marine microbial communities from expanding oxygen minimum zones in the Saanich Inlet - Saanich Inlet SI037_S3LV_125m_DNA (SPAdes)... | ecosystem: Environmental > Aquatic > Marine >... | reverse complement strand
CATCAATTATCGGATCATCGATTTTTGGAGTAGATTTTGAATTAAATATTTCTCCAAGTGACGATAATGTAGATTTCTTTATTTTTTTCTCAATTTTCTTATCATTATCTGATTTTGATAATTTATTTTTTCCAAATCCTTTTTTTGATTTCACATATATCAAAAGACCAGTTATAACTGCAATTGCTATGATAAATCCATTAAACATTGCAACAGAATAATCAACTTCCCATTCAGCAGAAATTGTTTTTGGGCCATTCATCAAAATGGTTCCAGTCAATGATGTTGATTCAGAATCTCCAACCCATCCTTGGAAAATTTGTTGATTCCATATTCCTGCAGGATCTCGTGGCTTAGTTGTTCCAAAAGATGCCAAATCACCTTCAGCATACCATCCAGAACCAGTTGGAGAACCATAATCTGAATTTACAGTTAATTGGTATTGTTTTTTCCAAGTACCCTCTATTTTTTTAGGACCATCAAGTGGAACCTGAATATTTACGCCACTAGATATTTCATCGCCTTTCCATCCATCAAAAAATAATCGAGTTCCGGCGACGCCCAAATCATATGTTTGTTGATTAATTGATGCAACTACAACATCACCTTCATCATACCATCCACTTCCAGAAACGGTTCCATAAGGACTACTAGCATCAATGTAAAATTGATTCTTCCAATCAATTGAAACTTGATAATGATCATCCATCACTATACTTGTAATTGGTTTTGTTGGATCCTCAATGTCTGCAAAGTTTACACCAGTACTAACCCAAGAATTGATTGTTCTCTTTATTTTATTCTCAAAATTTGGATTAACATTACTAGTAATTAATGGAGCAATAGAATTTACATCATGCCAACTACTTTGAAGAATAGTTGTTTTATCTGCAGAATCAACAATATCTAATCTGAATTGTTTATTCCAAGTTGCATTAATACTAACAGTTTCAGACATTTTAATTGTATTAGACATCAACCCAGGGGTTTTTCCACCACTCCATCCGGAAAATGCATATCGTATTCCATCATAAATTTCATCATCAACAAATTGTTCTGATACATTAAAATCAACAATTGTTCCGTCAACATAGGTTCCACCACCACCAGTTTTTCCAAAAGATGAAATTATTGATAAATCATATTTTTCCAAGGTTGATGGAGTAGATGTTTGTTTTTTTACAGGATGAAAAGCATACATTGCAGTTACAATATGGTCTTTATCTGCCAGAACAGTAGTCGGATTTCCATCAACATATGCACCATCAACCGTCCACCCAACAAAATGATATGCACCCCATTCAAGTAGAACAGTTTCAGTTTTTATCCAAGTTCCTTCATCATAAATTCCAGAGCCCTTGATAGCTAAACCAGGAGGAGAGGACTTCATAATTATTTCATATTTATTTTCATGAATGACATCTTCTCCCACCACATGATCTCCTGATATTTCATCAATAGATGGAATATACAATAAAATACAAAATATCACGAAAAGTGATGTTATTTTTACATCTGATTTCAATTAATTCACAATAAAATTAGCTCACAAGTGAGTAATGCGTAATGGTATGATCAAGATGATCAAACTAGATATGTGATGAAAATTTTGAGTATAATTCAAAATATAATAAAAAATACGATATTTTCTAAAAAAACTAGGCATAATTGATGAACTTTGAGGGTTAGCGAGATTTCTTTGGAAAATATTCAAAGTAGAATCAGTATTGACTACAAGTCATAGAATGTCAAAAGTGACAATTCTTTTAGAATTATTATTCCAATATAGATACACATGAATGAAACTACTCAAATCAATTTAGGGGATTTTAACAAACCACAAGAACGAACCAAAGCCATAGGTATTGGAAAAATTATTGGTAAAATCATCAACATTAAAGACTATCAAACAAACAGAGGTAAACCATCCCCATATACTCCAAAAGAGGCAATTGGGGAAGATGGACTGACTGACTATGATGTAATTAACACTGTAGAAACATTTGAGGTAAATAATGTAAAGGTGAATTCTTTTTTTGTGACACCAGCCATTGTAAAGCAAATCAAAAGAGTTCCAAATTATCAATCAGAATTAGCTGCAGGTAAAGTATTTGGACCATGCAAAGTGGGTCAAAAAATATCTTCAAAGACAAATGCCAATTATTGGTGTCTTCTTTTCTCAGGAGAAGAAGGTTACTAGTTTTTTATAATTTATGAAATAATTATAAAATATTCTTTAAAAATTCAGAAATTTGCATAAATATGTTAATATGAAAATAATATGTGCACAAATAATGTATCAAAATATTTGGTGTAAAACTTTGTAACTAATGTTTATATGATAAAATGTAAAAAAATTGAATATAAGATGAATGTACTTCACATTGATGATAATCAAGCAATCAGAGAGACATTTGCTGATGTTTTATCCATGATAGACATATCCAGTTTATGATTAAAGATAACGGAATTGAAATCAAAAAGGAATTTCAAGAGGAATTATTCAAAAAATTCTATCAAAATGATCAAACAAGAAAAACGGGCCCGCCCGGATTTGAACCGGGGACCTAACGCTCCGCAAGCGTTCGCACTATCCAAGCTATGCAACGAGTCCGAAAAGTTTGGGAAATTTAGGCTTAATTTGGATTACTATTAGTCTAAAGATTGGGTAAAAATGTAAGGAGTTTCATCAGATTCGTGAAAAGTCCATGCCGTAGGTAAGGAAATACTTTGAATTGTATTTAGATTATTTTTTTCAATTAATGTGCCCCAACCTGATTTATTTTTTGAATCTACAGGATATTTTTGAGAAGTGGTTCCAGCAAACACCCAACCAGTTTTTTTAAGATCAGAAATTAGATGAATTTTTTCTAAAACACCAGAAGCTAATTCATTTCCTCCCATCTGAGCCAATCCACCAATAAAAAATGCAGGATACCCCAAATTCAATGTAGAATAATCAAAGATAGTGGCATCCGAACAATATGGATGAAAATCAATAAGAGTAATTAATTTATTTTGAAGTTCGACCAACATATCATCAATTTCAATACTGTAGGATTCTAAATCCAATACTTTGGCACAAAATGCAATTCTTCCATCCCCTGAACCAATATCAATAATTTCTTTAAATCCAATTTCTTTTGCAAGTAAAACCATAACATATGCTGAGAGTATCCATGTTGGAGAAAACGGTGCATGACTGGAACCATATTGAATACTATTCAACCAATATTTGTTAATGTCACCCTCATAAACAATACAAGGTACATCACCTACAGTTTTCTCAAAAGAGTTGTAATAGATAGGATTCATCGATGCAAAACTATGCATTAATTCTAAATTTTTTTGAGGTATTGGCAATAATTCAGATTCAGATATCGGTATTATTTCCTGAATTTGGCTATGACCATCATAAATTGTGACAAATTGTTTTTTTAAATTAACTAAATTTTTAGCGAGTTCTTCAATCATGAATTAATCCTTTATCATATTGTTCAACAAATTCTTTTGTACTCATTAATTCTCGTAACTTGTCATATATTGCTGCATCATTTTTAATTTCAGTTTCAGTTTTTTGAGAATTTTTTTGAGATTTTAATTTATCAATATAAGATGAAACTAAAACAGATAATTGTTCTAAAAATTTTGGGTGGAAATTAGAATTGAATGTCTTAGAAATTAATGACTCTACATTATTTATGAGGTTTTGAGATTCATTTTGAGGCTCAGAATGCTCAAAAGATTGCTTGAATATTTGGATTAAAGAAGAGACATTCAAAACTTGATGATAAATAGGAATTATCTGAGAAATTGGTAGTTTTGAATTATCAAGCAGGGTACCATCTAGTTGAAGTTCCAATTTTTTGTGCTCCAAACTAAGCATATCAAACATCGATGAAATATCAGAATCATCTGAGATCATAAGTCAAACTACATTGTTCCAATTTTTATCCCTTGCTAGAACAAAGATTAGAAATGAATCAATTATGAAGATTTGCTGAGAATAATCTTTCGTTCTAGCAAATAATCTAAAATTTCTTCAAATGATTCATGACTTATCAAATCTTTATCTAACCAAGATCGTACTTTGAGTAACCAATCAGGCCATATCAAGGAAGATTCATCAACAGTACTCATTATAGTAAATTCATCAATAATATTTCCTGAAATATCTTTAAAATAACATATTGCTTTATTTGAATTCATTTCAACATTAAACGTACAAAAAAGTGCCCCATAGTTTGCACCATTGTCACTAGTAGAATATTTTGCCCACCAAGGATTTTTTTCCAAATTATCTTCAGCATCACGTATACTCTTTCCACCAAGTCCATTTACAAAAACAAAAGTGTAACCATTACCAACTTGTAAAGTATCAGGATCATCAGAATAAATTATTTGAGAATCAATATCAGAAAGAGTTAATGTACGAGAGTAGATATGTTCATGTCCTGTTGCAATAATTGCCCCACCTTTTCTACATTCTTCATATACATCCCACCCAGTCTCATCATGTTTACCACCAACTTGCATGAGTTTCATATTCTTATGCCAAGAACAAATACTCCAAATTGAATCATTTTCATCAAGTTGTTTTTGAATATATTCAGCATGTTCAGTTTCAAATACTCCCACACCAGATAAAATAAAGAATAATCCATTATACATACAACTTGATTTAACACCCAAGTTTCCCACACATTGCGCATCAGGAATTTTATCTAGTCTGTTTTGTAATTTTTCTTGATAACCAGTCCATGCAGGGACATCATGATTTCCAACTGATGCAAAGTATGGAAAATCAGAACCCAATATTTCATTAATTTGTGCGTCCCACAAATCAGGATCATCAAAATAATCAAAATCCCCTTGATGCAATACTATATCAGCACCCTCAAACAAAATTAATTCCAAAACAGATACAGCATCATCAGTTACTCCTTGATCACCAATAAATGCAACTTTGAGATTTTTTGTAGTCTCTTGAGCAAATGAAAATTCAGACTCACCAAATATCAAAATGCATGAAAATATTACAAGAAAAATAGAATTTCTCATAAAACTAAATTTTTGCATTTTAAAACTGATCTAAAAAATTATGCTTCTTTTTCTACCTTGTTAACATAAACATAGTTCATAATTAACCCAGCAATTATTCCACCAAGTATTGGGGCTGCCCAATATAACCAATGGAATTCCCAGAATCCAGAAATTAATGCAGGACCAAATGTTCTTGCAGGGTTTAATGATGCACCAGTTAATGGTACTGCAACTAAGTGAGCTAGGAAAACCATCCCACCAATTGTCAATCCATGTAATCCAGGAGATGCCTTTTTGTGAACAGCACTCATAAAAATTACTGTAACTAAGAAGAATGTCAAAATTGCTTCAATTGCAAATCCTGAACTGATACTGTTATTGATTAAATCACTAGGACCGCCTTGAGTTGCAAAGTTTACTTTAGCTCCTAGTTCAGGTAAGATTACCAAAAGTGTTGCAGCTGCTGCTACAGCACCAATTAATTGTGAAATAATGTATGCAACACCATCTACAATTCCAATTTTTCTTGTAATCATCATCGGAATTGTAACTGCAGGGTTAATGTGAGCACCAGAAATGTGTCCAAATGCGTAAATCATCAAAGCAATAGCACCACCGTGTCCAATAGAAATGAAGAATACTGATTGAGTAGTTAATTCTTCACCAAAAGCAGCAATAGCTAAAATTACTGAGAGTGGGCCAAAGAACACTAACCCATAAGTAGAAATTCCTTCTGCAAGGTATGCTCGCGGATTAACCATCAAGCAAAAACCCATTCAATTTCCATATAAAAGATTCGGACTTTGATTAGGATCAAAAAATTTCAAAAAGTAATTAATTATAGATCATCTGTTAGGTCAACATATGATTTCAGAAGGAGACAAGGTTCCAAAATTTGAAGTAAATGATGCAAATGGAAATAAAGTCAAATCCACTGATTTTAAAGGGAAAAAACATGCCATCTATTTTTATCCAAAAGATTTCACTCCAGGATGTACAACAGAGGCAGATGAATTTTCAAAAGATTATAAAAAATTTCAAAAAGAAGGAATTGAAATTATTGGAATTAGCCCAGATAGCGTAGAGTCTCATGAAAAATTCTGTACCAAAATGGGAATCAAATATCCATTATTAGCAGATGTTGATAAGACAGTATCAAAATTATTTGGAGTATGGGGCAAGAAAAAATTCATGGGTAGAGAATACATGGGAGTAATGAGAAGTACATTTCTTGTTGATGAAAAAGGAAAAATTTTCAAAATATATCCCAAAGTAAAAGCTGCAGGACATTCAAAAGATGTCTTTAATGATTTTAAAAATTAAAAAGAAAAAGTTGTAAAAAGGCTAGAAACCTTTTGGAAGTGTACCTTTAGAAGATTTTGGCGCTTCAGGTTCTGGCTTTACTTCAAATCCTTTTGGTAAAGTACCACGTGATTGTTGAGCACTAGCTTTTGCTTTTGCTTCAGCTGCAATCATTTCCTGATATACTTTTGCGTCATCGATTCGTTCTTGTTCTAATCTTTGCACGTAGTCATTTTCATAATCCTCAAGTTCTTCTTTTCTGGATTTTGTTTCAGCGTAGGTAGAACTTGTTTGTGGAGGAGGTGCTTGTTGTGTTTGTTGAGATTGTTCAAAACCTTTTGGAAGTGTACCTTTTGGTTTTGGCGGATCTACTTTCTGTGGTTCTGAGGCTTGTTCTGTAATTCCTTGAACAGTCATGTTTACACCACTAAAAGTACCAAATGTTTTTCCAGGTGGACTATATGCCAATCTTTGTCTTGTTGCAAAGTATTGATTTGATGGTTGGGTATAACCAGGAACCTTTACTTTTTGATCATTCCAATTTGTTGTTGGAACTGTTCCTACAGGAGCAGTTGATCTAACAAAGTATCTGTTTGGTGCTGGAGAGTAACCGGTAACCTTTGCTCTATAATCATGGAAAGATGTCATTGGAGCATTCATGTATGCATTCTCTAATGCTGCTTGTACGGTTGTTGGTGGTTGAGATGTTGTCTCAGCTGGTTTTGGTGCTTCAACTGGTTTTTCTTCCATACCTTTTGGCAATGTAGGCTTTGGCTTTGTTGTTGCAGGTTTTACTTCAGCTGGTTTTGGTGCTTCAGCAGTACCTTTTGGCAATGTAGGCTTTGGCTTTGTTGTTGCAGGTTTTACTTCAGCTGGTTTTACCTCTGCAGGCTTTGGTGCAGGTGTTTCTAATTGTGAAGCTAATTTAGTTAATTTTGCTTCTAATTCAGCGATTTTATCTTCTAGATTTTTTTTTGTCTGTTTTGTTTTTGCTGCCATTTCTTATTGTAAATATCACATTGTTTATTTATATTTTGATCAATATCAAATTCGAATTCAAAATAATTTCATTAAATTCAACCATAATATGTAAAAAATAGACTAAATAAAATTGAAAATACAGAATTAGTCAGGCTCCCAAAATTGCATCACATACATGCAATTATTACATCGCCACAATCTAACATGTATGCCATTATCAACATCAGCAACATACTTCCCATCATCCATATGAATAACTTGTGGAACATAACTTAATTCAGGATTTTCAAGCCATTCGTTTTGTTTACAATTAGGACATGGAATTTTTGGAGGCATGTGCAATATAGAATATGATCAAAGAAGAACATTACTATTAAAAATATAAAATAAAGTATTTTTTGAATTAGAAACCTTTTGGAAGTGTACCTTTTGGTTTTGGCGGATCTACTTTCTGTGGTTCTGAGGCTTGTTCTGTAATTCCTTGAACAGTCATGTTTACACCACTAAAAGTACCAAATGTTTTTCCAGGTGGACTATATGCCAATCTTTGTCTTGTTGCAAAGTATTGATTTGATGGTTGGGTATAACCAGGAACCTTTACTTTTTGATCATTCCAATTTGTTGTTGGAACTGTTCCTACAGGAGCAGTTGATCTAACAAAGTATCTGTTTGGTGCTGGAGAGTAACCGGTAACCTTTGCTCTATAATCATGGAAAGATGTCATTGGAGCATTCATGTATGCATTCTCTAATGCTGCTTGTACGGTTGTTGGTGGTTGAGATGTTGTCTCAGCTGGTTTTGGTGCTTCAACTGGTTTTTCTTCCATACCTTTTGGCAATGTAGGCTTTGGCTTTGTTGTTGCAGGTTTTACTTCAGCTGGTTTTGGTGCTTCAGCAGTACCTTTTGGCAATGTAGGCTTTGGCTTTGTTGTTGCAGGTTTTACTTCAGCTGGTTTTACCTCTGCAGGCTTTGTCTCAGCTGGTTTAGTAGTTAGCTGGGAAGAAAGTTGATTTAATTTTGCTTCTAATTCGGCAATCTTGTTTTCAAGATCTTTTTTTGTTTGCTTTTTAGCAGCTACCATTAATTTTGATGAATGGTGTGGGGTTTATGTACATTTGGGTTGAATATTACATTCGATCCTGATCAAGTTTTATAGCACAAATTACATACAATGTTATGGATGATTTTGAAAAAGAGTTTCCAGAATTTGATTGGAAAAATATTCCAGCATACAAGCATCCAGGAGGTAAAAACTGTCCTTGTCCAAAGCACGAATACATCCGAGAGCAGATCAACTTTACAAAACAAGTAAATGAAAAAGGTAAAGAGCCATCAAAAATCACACTCAAATTTTGTCCTGATCATTACAAAGTGTATACAGATGAAGTAATTCCTGCAATGCCATTAAAATACAGACTTCTTACAAAAATTGCTCTGAAACTAGGTGCAATCAAAATCATACAATTAAAGTACATGGAATCAGAATTGTGTTTTTACTGTAAATTCGGATCGGGCGGTCATGATAAAAAAACAGAATTACCACCAATGTGAATTAGCAGTATTTAAAAAATATCAACATACAAAATAGAAATCAAATTCCAATAGATAAAATAATTTTAAAGATTTCATGCTAAATCCAGTTAAGCTTATACTTGAACTGACTTGAGAATTAATATGCCAATTGAAAATATTCATGAATTTATTTCCGAACTTGAAAAAAATGGAGAGTTAAAAAGAATAAAAACAGAAGTTGATTCAGATTTAGAAATTGCAGAGATTTTAAGAAGAGGAATGTACTCAAATGGTCCTGCAATTCTTTTTGAAAATGTAAAAGGATTTGATATGCCAGTTTTAGGAAATGCGTTTGGTTCAATGAAAAGGTTAGAGATAGGACTAGAAATGACAGACTTTACTGAAATTGGTAAACGAATTACAGATATGACAAAGATGGATGTTCCATCAGGACTAATAAATAAAATTAAAAAACTTCCAGAACTCTCAAAGATGACAGCATCATTTCCAAAATCAGAGACAAGTGGACCAGTAACTGAAATAACATCAAGTGATGCATCATTTGATGACATACCAATTCTGAAATCATGGCCCAATGATGCAGGAAAATTTATCACTTTAGGATTAGTTGCAACGAAACATCCAGAAACAGGTGTAAGAAATTTAGGAGTTTACAGAATTCAAATAATTGATAAAACTCATGCACTAATGCATTGGCAAAAACACAAACGAGGTGCACATCATGGTGAAATTTCTAAAGAAAAAGGAGAAAAAATTCCAACTGCAATAATTATCGGAGGAGAACCTGCAACAATTTTCTCATCGATTGCACCAGTCCCAGAAGGATTAGACAAGTATCTGTTTGCAGGAATTACAAGAAAAGAAGGAATTAAAATGGTAAAATGTAAAACTATTGATTTAGAAGTTCCAGCAAATGCGGAAATTGTTTTAGAGGGATACGTAGACCCGGCAGATATTAGAGATGAAGGTCCATTTGGTGATCACACAGGATACTATACTCCAGTTGAACCATACCCTACATTCACATTAACTGGAATTATGAGAAGAAAAGATCCAATTTACGTTACAACAGTTGTCGGAAAACCAATTCTGGAGGATGCATATATTGGAAAAGTAATTGAACGTTCGTTTTTACCATTAATCCAAATGTTGCAACCAGAAGTCGTAGACTTTAGTATGCCAGCAGCTGGATGGTTTCAAGGATTTGCAATTATTTCGATTAAAAAAAGATACCCAGGTCAAGCAAAAAAAGTTATGATGGGGTTATGGGGAATGGGACAATTATCCCTAACAAAGATGTTTGTAGTAGTAGATGAGGATGTTAACGTTCATGACATCAATGATGTGATTTGGGCAATTACAACAAGGGCAGATCCTGCACGAGATACAACAATAATCAATTACACCCCAACTGATACTTTAGATCCAGCATCACCACTAGTCAATTTAGGTTCTAAAATGGGAATTGATGCAACACAAAAAACAAAAGAAGAGGGGTACAATAGAGAAATTCAACAACAAGTCAAAGTTGATGACAAAACAAAAGATCTAGTAGATAGTAAATGGTCTGATTATGGATTATGATAAATTAATTGGGTTATAGAAATTATCTCTCTCTTCTACACCATATCCAATTTGATGAATAGCATCTATAATTTTTTTATCAGTTAATTCAGTAGAACGAGAACCAGTACATGAAACCACTTCTTCACCAATGAGAGTACCACCAAAATCATCAGCCCCATATTGTAAAGCAAGTTGAGCCATACCCACCCCATTTGTAAGCCATGAAGACTGAATATGAGGAATAAGACCATCAAAAATCATTCTAGAAATGGCAATCATCTTCAAAAGTTGAACCCCACCAGTTCCAGTAGTAGTTATTCCTTCTTCTTGCATCAAAGTGTTGTTTGGTTCAAAATTCCAGGGGATAAATGCCATAAAGCCTTTAGTTTTTTCTTGTAATTTTACAAGTTTAGAAAAGTGTTCAACAATATCATTTTTGTTTTCAACATGCCCATACATCATAGTTGCAGAAGATGGGATTCCAAGAGAATGAGATTCATCCATGATTCGAATCCAATCAGCACTAGAAATTTTCTTTGGACTAATTACATCTTTTACAGAATCAACTAAGATTTCAGCCCCAGCTCCTGGCATTGATTGTAATCCAGCATCTTTGAGTCTAGATAAAATTTCTTTAGTAGATGATTTTTCAACTCTTGCAATCATGTCAATTTCAGATGTAGATAATCCATGAACTCCAACTTTTGGAAATTTTTCACGAATCATTTTAAATGCATCTTCATAATATTCGATCTTTAGATTTGGATTATGTCCACCTTGAATCAAGACTTGACGAATATTAAACATCTCAGATGAAGTCTTTACTCTAGATTCAATTTGATCTAAAGTTAAGGTGTAAGATTCTTCATCTCCAGGTGATCTGTAAAATGCACAAAATTTACAATCAGTAATACAGACATTAGTATAATTCAAAATTATATTATTGATAAAAGATGCTTTTTTGCCAAATTGTTTTCTTGTTAAATGTCCAGAAACTAATCCCATTAGATGAACATCATCAGATTCTAAAAGACGAAGGCAATCCTCAGGACCAGGTCTTTGACCGTTTAGAGAATTTTCTAAAATATCACTGATGTCACTTTTTTGTATTTGTTCAGTAGTTTGGCTCAATTGTTTTTCATCCTTTAGAATTTCTATTTAATCTTTGGTAGAAAAAATTTACAAAAAATGAATTAGATTTAAGTCAGTAATTTGTGCTCAATTCTCAATAAACCAGAGTTACATGATTCACGTTATTTTTAAGTAGGGCACAAAAATGAGATCAACACATGGTATCAGGTAATCAAATTAGACTTAATCGAATTCTCAGAAAAGGGAGAATGCTTTGTATTCCAATGGATCACGGAATTTCAAATGGACCTATTGAAGGTCTTGAAGATCCAGCATCTACAATTTACAAATGTGAAGGACATGGGCTTACAAGTGTAATAATTAACAAAGGAATTCTCAAAACATTACCAAAACCACCTAAAATTGGAGTCTTAGTTCATTTTTCAAGTAGTACAATATTGTCATTATCACCTAATCGTAAAATGTTAACAGGTACTGTAAAAGAAGCAGCTGCAATGGGAGCAGATGGAGTATCATTACACATCAACATCGGAGGAAAAGAAGAACCAGAGATGTTAGAACAACTGGGAATGACTGCAAATCAATGTCATAAATGGGGAATGCCACTTTTAGCAATGATGTATCCTAGAGGAGAAAATATCAAAGACCCACATGATCCAGAAATAGTTGCACATGTTGCAAGAATTGGTGCAGAATGTGGCGCAGATATTGTTAAAACACTTTACACAGGAGATATTGATTCATTTGCAAAAATTGTAAAGAGTACACCAGTTCCAATTGTAATTGCAGGAGGGCCAAAATCTAAAACAGATTTAGATATTCTTCAAATGACTGAAGATGCAATGACTGCAGGAGCTAAAGGAGTAACATATGGTAGAAACATCTTTGCACATAAAGCACCTGAAAAAATAGTAGCAGCATTAGCTGAGATTATTTTTAGAAAAGGAACAGCAAAGGAAGCAATGAAAAAAATTGAGTAAAACAAGAGAACTAATTGTTTCGCCTAAAGGATCACAGACTCAAATAGCAAAACTTCTTCCACAATTAGAAGAAGAAGGAATCAAAATGGTTTACTTGGATCCAAAAAAACTAGGTAAGAAAAAAACAAAATTAAAAACTGTTTTTCCATCAAATACTGCAAACTATGTTGTTCTTGAAAAAGAAGGCTCAATAAAACCAAAAGGTAAGAAAATTGGAAGAAAATTCAAAGTGTTATCAAATTCAGATATCGATAATGTTCTCAACATTGCAAAAAAAGGATTAGACTTTGTTGTTGTAGAAGTAAAAGATTGGAAAATCATTCCATTAGAAAATATCATTGCCAAACTTCATAAAATTCACACCAAGATTTTTGCAATTGCTAGAACGCCTGAAGAAGTAAGAAAAATGTTTTCAATTTTAGAAGTAGGAGTAGACGGGGTGATCTTTGCTACCTCTTCAATAAACGAGGTAAGAGAAGTAATGGTTTACCTTGGAACCAAAAGTTTTGAGATGAAACCTGCAAAGATTACTGAGATTAAAGAAGTAGGAGACGGTGAACGAGTTTGTGTAGACACAGCATCAATGCTTCACAAAGGTGAAGGTATGTTAATTGGAAGTAGATCAAACTTTTTGTTTCTTGTTCACAATGAATCAGTAGGATCATCATTTACATCACCAAGACCTTTCAGAGTTAATGCAGGAGCTGTTCATTGTTATACATTATCACCAGATGGTACAACTAACTATCTATCAGAAGTTGAAACAGGATCAGAGGTATTAATTCTCAACTCAAAAGGCAAAGCAAGAAGAGCAACTGTAGGACGATCAAAAATTGAAAGAAGACCAATGTTAATGATTAAAGCTTCAGTAGATGGAGAAACAGGAGGGATTATTGCTCAAGATGCAGAAACAATTAGATTTGTAAAGTCAAACGGGCAACTAGTTTCAGTTACCCACCTTAAGAAAGGAGATATCGTCATGGTTCATTCAAAACCGGCTACAGGTAGACATTTTGGAATGGAAGTATCAGATGAATACATACTAGAAAAATGAAATACAAAACATGTGTCTCAATTGCAGAAAAAACACCAACTAAAATTAAACAAGTATTAAAAATTGCTTTAAAAAAATCAGATTATGTTGAAGTAAGATTAGATTTTTTAAAAATCGAACAAATTCCAGAAGCTTTAGAGATTATCAAAAATGATCTTAACAAAATAGTATGTACATTAAGACCTAAAACTGAAGGAGGAAAGTTTTCAGGAAATGAGAAAGAAAGAATTGCAATCATAAAATTGATTGCAGAGTATTCGCCATTTTTGTTGGATATTGAATACAACACATTAAAGAAAAATACATCATTGATAAAATATCTAAAATCAACAAAAACAAAATTACTTGTCTCATGGCATGATTTCAAAAAAACACCTAGCACTTTAGAATTAAAAAAGAAACTAAATCAAATGTCTAAATTCTCATCAAATGTAAAAATTGTTAGTACAGCAAAATCAACAAATGATTCTACTAGAATGTTAGAGTTATACAGTAAAAAAGGAAAAAACAACCTCATTTCATTTGCAATGGGAGATTTTGGTAGAATTTCAAGGATTTTGTGCCTATATCTAGGAAGTCCATACACCTATGTTTCTCTAGGAAAAGCAATTGCACCAGGTCAGTTTAGCGTAGATGAAATAAAGAAAATTACAAATCTGAAAAAATAATCACACAATTAATTGAGAGTTTAAATCAATCATATAACTCAGAAAAATAAGATGAGTAAAACATTTGCAGTTATTGGAGATCCAATTAATCACTCATTATCTCCAAACATTCACAGTGCAGCATTTAGAGAATTGAATTTAGAATGTTCATATATCGGATATAGAATTCCCAAAGGAGAATTAGAAGAAGGAATAGAGGGTTTAAAAAAAATCAAAATAAACGGGTTCAATGTCACCATACCTCATAAAATCGAGATAATGAAATATCTGGATAAAATTGATGAATCATGTAGCTTGATAGGAGCAGCAAATACTATTGTTAACATCGATGGAGTTCTCAAAGGATACAACACAGACATGGATGGATTTTTAGAACCATTTAAGAAAAAAGAATTAGAAATAAAAAATAAAAAAATACTTTTGCTAGGTGCAGGAGGAGCAGCAAGAGCCATTGTTGCAGGATTTGCAAAAGAAAAAGCAAAAAGTATCACCATAGCAAACAGAACACTTGAAAATGCAGAAAAATTATCAGAGTTTGCAGGAAAAATTGGATTAAAAGCAGATGTATTGAAAATTGAAAACATAAATGATTCTGCAAAAAAATACGACATCATAGTTAATGCAACATCAATAGGATTGAAAAATGAAGAAAGTGTTATTTCATTAGATGGAATAAATGAAAATACAATAGTGTATGATATTGTATACATGCCAATGAACACAGATTTTATCAAAAAAGCAAAAGAAAATAATGCAATTGTGATATATGGATATGAAATGCTTTTAGGACAAGCAACACGTGCATTTGAGATTTGGCATAATATGGAAGCACCTTATAATACGATGAAAAAGGCATTGTTAGGAGGATTCTGATGGCAAAAGCAAGAGCTACAGTTCATGGTGCAGTTTCTCTAGTAAATGCCATTGCCAACAAAAAAGGAGCTACTTTAGGAATAGATTTGAAAGTAATTGCTGAAATTGAGACAAGTCCAGGAAAAGGGATTACAATTAAATCAGAAAATAAAAGCCTAAGTTCACGTCTAATAAACAAAACAATTGAAAAAATTGTTTCAAAAAAAGATTTAGAAAAAAATAAAATAATAATTACGTTGGACTCAGAAATCCCAACAGGGTATGGATTAAAAAGTTCCAGTGCCATATCATCAGCAGTGGCACTAGTTTGTGCAAAAATTTTCAAACCCAAATATACTGATCAACAAATTCTACTTGCAGGTGTAGAAGCATCAATTGAAACCAAAGTAAGTATCACAGGAGCATATGATGATGCATGTTCATGTTACTATGGAGGATTTAACATCACAGATAATGCAAAAAGAAAAAGAGTTCGTTTTGAAAAAGCCCCATCAAATTTGATTGTAGTGATATTTATTCCAAAGAATAGAAAACGAGGTAATTTAAAAAATCTAAAATTACTTTCATCAGTATTTGAAAATGCATGGGAATTAGCAAGAAAAACAAATTATTGGGAAGCAATGATAATTAATGGATTAGCAACAGCATTAATTTTAAATTCAGATCCTAAAATAATTACAAACTTAATTGAAAAAGGAGCACTAGCTTCATCGGTATCTGGAAACGGACCATCAATTGCTGCAATCACAAAAAAAGAAAACGAGGCAAACATCAAAAAAGTATTTTCAAATCTTGAAGGTAGAGTTATTGTTTCAAAAATTAATAACAAAAAGGCTGAAGTACATGAAATGTAAAATTGAAAAATCAAAAATTTCAGGACAAATAGTTTGTCCTTCAAACAAGAGTTATTCGCATAGAGCAATTTTTTTGGCATCTCTAGCTGGAAATAACAGTAAAGTAGAAAATGCATTGAATTCAGCAGATATCACTGCAACAATTGAAGCATGTAAAAAATTTGGGGCAGAAATTGAAATACAAAATTCAGCAATAATAATCAAAAAACCCATCAATCTAGGCATAAATGTTCCCGAAATTAACACAGAGAATTCAGGGACCACAATTAGAATTGCATCAGGGGTAGCTAGTTTGTTTTCAAATGAAATTGTACTAACAGGCGATGAAAGTCTCAAAAAAAGACCAATGCAGCCATTATTAGATGCTCTAGAAAGTATAGGAGCACAATGTAAATCAACAGATGGAAAGCCACCAATTAAAATCAGAGGGAAAATTAAAGGAGGGGACGTTACAATTCCAGGTAATTTATCAAGTCAATTTGTATCAGCATTATTAATTTGTGCACCACTAACAGAAAAAGGGATCAATCTTAAAATTGAAGGAAACTTAGTTTCAAAACCATATCTTGATGCAACAATTGCGACAATGAGAAAGTTTGGAGTTACTGTTCAAACATTAATCCCATACAAAAGATACAACATTACTCCACAAATATACAAAGATACATCATTTATTGTTCCAATAGATTTTTCTAGTCTTGCATTATTATTGTCAGCTTCTGTTCTAAATGGAGTTGATGTAAAAATTAAAGGAGACATAGGAACTCTTCCCCAAGGAGATGAAGTTTTTCTAGACATATTAGAACAGTTGGGAGTTACAGTGACAATTAATGATGATGAAATAAAAATTAAATCACCTGAAAAACTAAATGGCGGGAAATTTGATTTAAGTAATTCACCTGATCTGTTACCACCATTAGCAATTTTATCACTAAACACATCTAATCCAATAGAAATAACAAATGTGAAACATGCAAGATTAAAAGAAACAGACAGAATTGCAATTGTTTCAAGAGAAATGGTAAAACTTGGGATTAAAGTTCAAGAAAAAGAAGATGGTTTGATTTTAGAGTCAACAGAAAATCCAAAATCTGCAGAATTAAATTCTGAAAACGATCATAGATTATTCATGGCATTTTGTATTGCAGGAATGTATGTTGGAGATTGTACAGTTTCTGACCCAGAATCAGTGAATGTATCATATCCGAATTTTATAGAAGAAATGAATAATCTCGGGGCTAGAATCAAAGTTCAATAAAATGAATTTTGAGAAAATTCCATTTAAATGAGAAATCAGTTCTAGAAAAAAGGTCATTTTTATGCCCAATTCTAGAAAATACACCTAAAAATTTTGACTCAAACACGATTATAAACATCATTTAACATTGGTAGTATGTTGCCTGGAAGTTCTATTGGTCAGCGTCTTGTTTTAACAAGTTTTGGTGAAAGCCATGGGAAAGCCATTGGTGCCATATTAGATGGATGTCCTGCAGGGTTAGAAATTGATGAAAAAGATATTCAGAAAATGCTTGATCAAAGAAAGCCTGGTCAAAATTTGATCTCTACTCAAAGAAAAGAAGGAGATATTGTTGAAATTATTTCAGGAGTATTTAGAGGATACACCACAGGAGCTGCAATTACCATGATAATTCGAAACAGTGATCAGAAATCAAAAGATTATGAAAATTTGAAAACAAAGCTAAGACCAGGTCATTCAGATTATCCTGCAATGATAAAATATAATCAGTATAACGATTATAGAGGGGGTGGTAGATTTTCTGGAAGATTAACTGCAACTCATGTAATGGGCGGAGCTATTGCAAGAAAATTACTCAAAGTAACATTAGGAGTTGAAACTCATTCATTTACGTCTCAGATAGGTAAAATAAAAATGGAAAATAAATTTAATGAAAAAATGATAAAATCAATTTATAAAAATGATGTAAGATGTCCTGAAATTAGTACAGCAAAAAAAATGAAAACCAGTATACTAAATGCAAAGAAAAAAGGAGATTCACTTGGAGGGATTATTGATTCAGTTACAACAAAGATACCAGTAGGATTAGGTGAACCAATTTTTAGTTCATTAGAATCTGATTTGAGTAAAGCAATGTTTTCAATTCCATCAGTAAAAGGAGTAGAATTTGGTTCAGGGTTTAGAGGATCAGAACTTTATGGTTCTGAAAATAATGATTTGTACACAGTCAAAAATGGAAAAATTATTACAAAAACAAATAACTCTGGAGGAATTCTTGGAGGAATTTCAAACGGAATGCCAATTACTATGCGAATTGCATTTAAACCAGCATCATCGATTGCACAAAAACAATCCACTATAGATATCAAAACAAAAAAAGAAACAGTTCTTCAAGTAAAAGGAAGACACGACCCATGTGTGGTACCAAGGGCCCCACCAGTAGTAGATTCACTTGTATCTCTAACAATAGCAGATCATGCACTTCTTTCAGGCGCAATTAAACCTGTATTATAAGAAAATGTCAGATATCAACGAACTTCGAAATAAGATGGACGAGATCACTTTGGAGATGATACGATTATTGAAAACCAGAACAGAAGTTGCAAAAGAAATTGGAGAAGTTAAGAAAAGTATAGGTAAAGGAATTACAGATGAATTACGTGAAGAGAATTTACGAGATAAAGTGATTTCATTATGTAGTGATTTAAAACTTGATGAAGCAATTGCGACAAAATTTTTAAATTTTCTTTTAAATGAATCAATCAAAGTTCAATCAAGTAACAAACAAACACATCTCTCAATTTTCTTAAAAGCAAAATCACTAGAACAACAAGGTAAAAAAATAATTCATATGGAAGTTGGAGAACCTGACTTTTTACCACCAACAATTGTAAAAAATGCATTAAATGAAGTATTTGACAAAGGATTTTTGAAGTATGGACAAGCAAGAGGGATGCCAATTTTTCGAGATGCACTTGCAAAATATGTTTCTGAAAAATTTAACACAAATGTAACACAAGAAAACATCATCGTAAGTCCAGGTGCAAGATTTTCTATTTTTACTGCCATTACAACACTGTTGAATCCAGGCGATGAAATGATTGTGATAGAACCTGCATGGCCAGCATACAAAGACTGTGCATTAAATGCTGGAATTAAAGTCAGAACAATCAATACAACATTAGAACAAAAGTGGGAGCCATCAATAGAACAAATCAAAAATGCAATTAACACAAATACAAAAATGATCGTATTAAATTATCCAAATAATCCAACAGGAAAAATTCTTCCAGAAAAATTACAAGATGAAATAATTAAACTTGCAAAAGAAAATCAACTCTACGTACTTAGTGATGAGATTTATTCACAATATGCAAAATCCAATTGGAAAAGCGTTCTGAGTTACAATTATGAAAAAAGCGTTATCACTCAATCATTTTCAAAATCACATGCCATGACAGGGTTTAGAGTAGGATATGGGATAGCTGATACAAAAATTATTGAAAAAATGGCAAAATTAGAAGCATTATGTCTTACAAATGTCTCAGAACCCATACAATATGTTGCCATGAAGGCACTAGAAGCAGACACATCCAATAATACTAATACAGTTCAAAGTAGATTAGATGTGTTGGCACAAAAGTCAAATGATTTAGGATTAGATTTTGTTATCCCAGATGGCGCCATGTACATTTTTGCACGACTCAATAAAGAAGGATTTGACGGAGTCCAATTTGCAAATTCTATGCTTGAAAAAGGTCTTGCAGTTGCACCAGGAGAAGGATTTGGAGATTATAAAAACTTCATAAGAATATCTGCGTGTCAAAACGAAGAAACATTGATTGAAGGAATGAATATACTTAGGGAGAATATCAAAGATAAATAATGAAAAAGAAAATTACAATTATAGGTGCCGGAGGTCAAATGGGGCAATGGTTTACAAAATATTTTTCAAATGCAGATTACGAAGTAACAGGTCATGATTCAGAAAATAAAGTCGTTGGAAAAGACGTCATAGTAACAGAATCTCTGGTAGGTGGAATTTTACAAGCTGATTTTGTAGTGTTATGCACCCCAACTCGAAGAACCCCAGAAATTATCAGATTAATTGCTAAAGAGATGAAAAGGGGAACATATCTTATTGAGATTTCATCTGAAAAATCCAAAGTGGTATCATCCTTATCAAAAATGCCAACAAAGATCAATCCTATTTGTATTCATCCAATGTTTGGTCCAGGAATTAAAACATTAAAAGGTCAAAATATTATTTCAGTTCCAATTAAAGATGCCAAAAAAGAATTAACAATGGCCAAGACATTATTTGCAGGAGCAAATTTTGTTACAATTGATGCAGCTGAACATGACAAAAAAATTGCAGTGATATTAGGATTAACTCATTTAATGAATTTAGTTTTTGCAAACATAATTTCAAAAGATGAGAAATCAATACTAACTGAAAAAATGTCAGGAACCACTTTCAGAGTACAAAAAACATTAGCAGAAAGTATCATGACAGAATCTCCAGAATTAATTGAAACAATTATTGCAAATCCGGAAATTCGTAGAGTAGCAGAAGACCTTTGGAAAGATATTGGACGATTACTTACAGCAGTTCAAGAATCAAAAACAGAAGAAGTGGTAAATTACATCAAAGAATGTCAAGAAAGACTAGAAAAGCATTCAGATGTTAATGAATCCTACAAAAAGCTCTCAAAAATGGTCAAAGCCGTTGAAAAATAACGGGTATGCGTTCAACAAAAATTGTTACATCATTCATCAAAGATAATGAAAAATTATTAATTCTAAAAAGAAGTAACAAAGTAAAATCAATGAAAGGGTTATGGGCAGGAATTAGCGGTATCATTGAAAATAATGAGCCCCCACTAAAAAGAGCAATAATTGAAATTTTTGAAGAAGCTGGAATAATTGAAGAGGACATTACATTGATTAAATCTGCAGAGGAGATGAGAATCAATTCACCTCAATATGAAAACCATGAATGGGAGATATTCCCATTTTTGTTTGAATCAAAAAATCCAACAATTACACTCAATTGGGAAAATTCAGAATTTAAATGGATAAATATTGAAGAATTAGAAAATTATGAAACAGTACCCAGTCTTCAAAAAGTATTATTCAACTTGTTGTAAATTATCATTTTCTTTTTCGTATTTCTTCTGTTGCGGTAACATCATGTAAACACATGCACCTCCACACATAGTACAAGGTACATTATTTCCAGGATGTTGCCCAGTTCTACTATGAATTTTTGCTGCTTCTTCAGGATCAATAGATAATGCAAGTTGTTTTTCCCAATCCAAAGTACGTCGGGCTTCAGTCATCTCCATATCCCATTTGATTACTTTCTCACGAATTTTTACAAGATCACCTGCATGTGCAGCAATTCTATAGGCAATTAATCCAGCTTTTACTTCTTCAGCGTTTGGTAAAGCTAAATGTTCAGAAGGAGTAAGATAACATAAAAGATCAACTCCCTCGCTTGCAGAAACTGCAGCCCCAATTGCACTAGCAATATGATCATGTCCAGATGCAATATCAGTTACCAAAGGACCAAGAACATAATATGGAACATCACCAATTAGAGATTTTGCTAAACGAACATTTGCTGCAACTTCATTTAATGGAACATGTCCAGGACCCTCAACCATTACCTGAATATCCTGTTCATGAGCACGTTTTGTTAATTGTGAAATGTTAATCATCTCTTGAACTTGTAATTCATCATGAGAATCCAAAATTGAGCCTGGTCTGAGAGCATCTCCAAGACTAAATGTCACATCATATTTTTTGGCAATTTCCATTAGATAATCATAGTGAGTCAAGTATGGATTTTCTTTATCATGCTTTAACATCCATGCAGCAGTAATGGTTCCACCTTTACTTACAACTCCGCCATATCGCTGAACTTTTAGAATTCTCTTTGCAATATCTTTTGTAATCCCACAATGGATTGTAGTATAATCAACTCCATCTTTAGCATTATTTTCAAATGCATTAAGATAATCATCTTCAGTTAAGTTTAAAGGATTTTTATGAACTTCAATTCCATAATTATATGCCTCATAAATTGGAACAGTTCCAAAAGTAATTGGCGCATTTTCTAAAAGAGTACGTCTAATGTGTTTGACATCTCCCCCATCACTAAGATCCATAATTGTATCTGCATGATATTTTAAAGCAACTTTTGCTTTTTCAATTTCAGCATCTAAATCTACATTTAGAGTAGAAGTTCCAATGTTTACATTTACTTTAGTTTTAAGACCTTTACCAATTCCAACATTATGGATTTTTTGTGGTCTAGTATTATTACTTGGAATAATAATTGAACCACGTGCGATTTTTGGGATTAACCAATCAAGTGAAACATCCTCATCCTTTGCAACTTGTTTCATTTCATCAGTAGCTACACCACGTCGTGCAGCAGTCATCTGGGTTGCCATAACATACCATAGCCAATTACCTGATTTAAACAATCATGAAAAGTAAAAAATGAATAATTTTATCATACTATAATAATAGATCTGATCGATCTTATATGGAATAATCGCGATATAGTATTGTGCGATTGATTAGGGAGTGTAGGCATTGTGGAAGAGAATTTCAAAGTATGAAAGATGAATTTTGTTCTAATGATTGTGTGAGCCAATCATCAACTTAGTAATTAATTTAATTTTAATTCAGATGCGATAGATGACTTTTCAGATTGAATTTTCTTAATTCGATTTAAAATAGGCACAATTAATCTTTCTAAATCAGGGGAATTTTGAAAATTTTGATTTATTTCATCAACTCTATTTTTAAATTCAATTTCAGATTCTTCTAATAAAATATAATTTCGAAGTTTTTGAATTTCTAATTTGAGCGATTCGATTTCAGACATATTATTTACCTAGGAGGACTCCAAGACTCATCAACATCAGAAGTTAAATCAGATACAAGATATTGTTTTCCACACTTGAAGCATTGCCACAAAAATTTACCTTCTTTCTTTGTTTGATATTGCATTGGTAACAAACATGTTGTACATTTCAATTCCTCAAGAGATGAATCATCAATTAAAGGAATTTTGGCCATAAAATAAAGTGAAACAACAAAGTATAAAATTCCTATTACAAAAAATGAAATTAAAAATAAAAGAAAAATAGATTAGTACACAATACAAATAGAAATCGTGAATTTACTTTCAATTGGAGGTTCTGATCCATCATCAGGAGCTGGCATTCAAAGTGATCTTAGAATATTTTCAACAGATAATGTGTATTGGTTAACAGTAATTACAGCAATTACCGGACAAAATACTTTGAAATTTGGAAAAGTTGAACCAGTGTCTGTAAATATTTTGAAAAATCAATTACAATTGGTATTTTCAGATTTCAAAATAGATGGAATAAAAATTGGAATGGTGTATGATTCACAAATAATTAAAACAATTTATCAACAATTAAAGAAATTAAAAATTCCAATAGTAGTAGACCCTGTGATTAAATCAACAACCGGAGGAGAATTATTAAAAAAATCAGCTATCAAAGATTATCAAAAATATATCATTCCTCTTGCCACAGTTATTACTCCAAATAAATATGAGGCAGAAATTTTATCCAAAACTAAAATTAATTCAAAAAATATACCTGAAAAAACTGCAAAGGTGATTCAGAAAATGGGTGCAAAAAATGTATCAATTACAGGAATTCAAACAAATGAAAATAAAATATCAGATTTCATTTTTGAGAAGAGTGAAAAATATGTAATTTCGAGCAATAAAATTTCAAAAATCAATCATGGTAGTGGGGGGAATTATGCATCAGCAATTTTATTTTCATTGGCAAAAAACAAATCAATCAAAGAATCACTCAGATTCGCCAAACAATATACGTATGATTCAATCAAAAATGCAAAGAAAATAGGAAAAGGCATAGCGATTACAGACATTAACAAAAAAGATAGCATAGAAAGAGAATTGTCTGAATCAATTCAGAAATTCACAGGGATTAAAAATATTTACAAAAATATCCCAGAATGTCAAACAAATTTTGTGTATTCTAAAAAAAATCCAAAATCAATAAAAGAGATTCTTGGGATTTCAGGGAGAATTGTCAAAGCAGGAAAAAAAGTCATAGTTGCAGGAGATTTAGAATATGGAGGTTCAAAACATGTTGCGACCGCATTGTTAACAGTTAATAAAAAATTTCCACAAATACAATCTGCAATAAATATCAAATATCAAAATACAACTATTTCAAAAATAAAAAAATTAAAATTTATTGTTTCAAGATATGACAGGAGTCAAGAACCAATTGATGTAAAAAACAAAGGTTCAACCATAGAATGGGGAATTAAAAGTGCAATCAAAAATTTAAAAGAATCACCAGATGTTATTTTTCATATTGGGGGTTTTGGAAAAGAACCAATGATAATAATTTTTGGAGATACACCAAAAAAGATTTTGAAAAAAATATCAAAAATTACATGATAAAATTCTGGTGTAAAATCATCCTTGAACATAAATAGTCAACAAACCAAATAGGATTTATGAAAGCAGTAATTTTAGCAGGAGGATTAGGTACAAGATTACGCCCATTAACAATAAAAACTCCAAAACCAATGTTACCATTAGGCAAAAAACCAATTTTAGAACATATCATAGAATGGAATAAAAAAAATGGTGTAAAATCATTCGTGTTATGCGTTAGTTATCTTCGAGAAAGAATTGAGGATTATTTTGGAGATGGTGAGAAGTTTGGAGTCAATATAGAATATGCAATTTCAAATAAACCACTAGCTACTGCAGGTCAACTTAAAACTGCAGAAGAATTTATCGACGATACTTTTGTCTGCGTGTATGGGGATTCAATATTTAATTTCAATCTCAGAAACATGATAAAGCAACACAAAACAAAAAAATCATTTGTCACCATGGGTCTTAACGAATACAAAACAAACTTGGAGTATGGGGTAATCAACACTTCAAAAACAAACAAGGTAGTAAGTTGGGAAGAAAAACCAGAAATTAAAGCAAATATCAATATGGGATGTTATGTAATGGAGCCAGGTGTTTTGAAAGATATTCCGAAAAATAAACCATATGGGATGGATGATCTAATCATAAAAGCCATGAATAAGAAAAAATTAGTTAGAGGTTTTATTACAAAAAAAGGTTTTACAGATATTGGAAATAAAGAGTCATACAAACAAGCTAAGCAAGATTACATTGAAAAATTGGGGAAGAAGAAATAGCAGAAATGACTGAACTAACAATAAGGAAATTAAGAAAAGAAGACCTTCAAAATGGATTTCTTACCACATTAGATTCGTTAAAACAAGCTAGTGACATTGAAACAAAGAAAGCTGAAGAGATTTTTGAGAAAATTAATTCTACCCCAGATTATACAATTGCAGTTGCAGAATTAGAAGGAAGAGTTGTAGGGGCCACAACATTACTAATCGAACAAAAATTTATTCATAATGGAGGACTCGTAGGCCACATCGAAGATGTAGTTGTAGATAAAAATCATCAAGGACAAAAAATAGGCGAGAAAATTATGAAATTTCTATTAGATATTGCAAATGAACAAGGCTGTTATAAGACAATTTTAGACTGTACTGATGATGTTAAATTATTTTATGAAAAAATGGGATTCAAACAAGTTGCAAGTGAATTAAGATTTGATCACATTTAGAAATATTCTTTTTTAGGACGCATTGGTTTGAGTTTAGTCAAATATGCCCCAAACCCTATAACAGGAAATGACAAAACAAGAAACAATACGGGCGTATATTTTACCATATCTGTAATGTATACATCATCTAATTTATCCAACAAGGAATAACAAACAAGCATTCCCAATAACAAAATCACACCACCTGCAATAATTAATCTGCCAATAGGTTTTGAACCATATCGTTTTGTCATAATGAAAGGTACAGCAGCTAAAATTCCTGCAGGAGCTACTCCAATTGAAATGAATTGGAATATTTTAGGATCTGCGACAAATGATAATCCAAATTCAAAATCGGTAGGAACATTACCCATAAAATAATAAATTGAAATCATTTCACCGGCAAACATTGCAAACAATGCCGTACTAGTAACTGCAAGCCATTTTTCAATTGCCATAATTTAATCAGATTTTAATTGATAAATAAATCATTCAAATAATTATAAAATTCCAACAAGATTGGCTAATTCTTTTCTACATGCAATTCCAAGTTTTTCTGCAGCTTGTTCAGGAGAAATATCGTTTAGATGAATTCCATAACCGCGTTCTAATCCTGACCAAGATTTTGTAATTGGGTAAACTTCAATATGCCAGTGAATTTGTCTACTGTTTTTCTTTTCAGGAGAGAGATGAAATACTAAATTATAGGATACATTTTTGACAGTCTTTGATAACCCACCCAAAGTAGAACGTAAAATTAATGCCAAATCATTAATTTCTTTTTGTGTAATTTTTGAGAAATGAGTAGTGTGTTTTTTTGGAGAAATCCAAAATTCATAGGGGTAAGAAGGAGCCCAGGGGCAAAATGCAATAAAACCTTCTGTTTGAAGAACCTGTCTTGGTCCACCAATCTCTTCATTTACAGTTTGACACATATGACAAACTCCCTTTTCATTAAGGATTTTATGAGAAGCTTCTGATTCTTCTTCAATTATTGGAGGGATAGTAGATAATGTTAAAAGATTCAGATGAGGGTGAGGATTTTTATTTCCAGCTAGTTCACCGTGGTCTCCAAAAATTGAAACATATGTTACGCCTTTTTGAGTATAGAGCCATCTCAATCTATCTTGAACAACAACTAGAACATTGGACCATTGTTCTATATCGATGGTAGCAAAAGTATCTTTAGGGTTTGGTGATGCAACAACAATGTAATGATAACCATATGCAGGTTCGCTATAGAATGGTTTGTCACTGTAAGAATTTTCAGAATCAACTGAAACTATAGGATTTTTACTTTCAAAAACTCTAATTGACCAATTTTCAACATATTCATCTTCATTGTCTTGTAATCGTTGTAACATTCCTTCTCTTGCAACAAGTGATAGGACAGATGGGTTAGTCATTGCTTCATGTCCAGGAGCAAATGGTAATTTTTTAGGATCAATTACTTTGTCATCTTTTTTTGAGACAATCATAAAACGCTCAGAAACATAATCTTTGCGCATATCCCCCATAATGGTAATTGAAAGTAAAATGTATGTTAAAACGTTTACTGAGATCTAAAAAAATACAATTCAAAAAAATTAAAAATTATTTTTCAAATATTATGAAGGTAATACAATGATTGAAAATAATATTTCGGAAAATCAAAATTTTTTTCTTTGATTGTTTGTTTTGATCGCAGTTTGTGTTGCAAGATTTAAAGCACAGCATTTGATCTTGCATAAACAGGGGATAGTATGGATAATTCTGATGTTCATATGATATACGTTCTTTTAGATGGGGTAGGAGACTTGCCACATCCAGATTTAGATGGAAAGACACCTCTTGAGGCAGCAAATACACCCACACTAGATAAAATATCAAGCAATGGTGCAATTGGAGAAGTTATTTCTGTTGGAAAAGGTATTGCCCCAGAATCAGATATTGCAGTATTCAATATGTTAGGGTATAAATTCAAACATGCAGATTATGCAGGAAGAGGCGTAATAGAATCAATTGGAGTAGGAGTTGATTTCAAGGATGGAGATTTAGCATTAAGAGGAAATTTTTCAACATTAAACAAAGAGGAGGTAATTATCGATAGAAGAGCTGGAAGACATATTGAAAAAGAAGATGCAGACGGAGTAGCAAAAGAACTTGAAGAAAAAATTAAATTTTCAGTTCCAAATACAAGCGTTGTTGTTTCTCCAACAATTGGACATAGAGTAATAGTACGAATTAGAACAGAATCTAAAAAATTATCATCAAAAATCACCAATACAGATCCTGCATATAGTAACATCGGAGGAATGGGAGTAGCAAAAGCTGTTGGAGATTTTTTGAAAATAGAAAAATGTTTGCCAATAGATGATAATGAGGATTCAAAATTAACTGCAAATTTAGTAAATGAATTTTCAGAGCAAGCAATCAAGATTTTAAAAGAAAGTCAAATTAATAAAAAACGTCAAGAACAAGGCAAAAAATTACTTAGCTGTATTTTACTTAGAGATGCAGGAAATAAATTTCCAGACGTAATCCCAATTAATGATAAACATGAAATGAAGTTTTCATGTATTGTGGATATGCCAGTAGAACTTGGAATTGCAGATGTTCTCAAAATGAAAGCGTTTGAAGCTGGAGGATTAACAGACTATGAAGAAAAAGCCAGAGTTGCTGCAAAAGCTATGGAGACTCAAAATTCAATTTATGTTCATCTCAAAGGACCAGATGAATTTGGTCATGATGGAGATGCCATAGGGAAGATGAAAAACATAGAGGAAATTGACCAAAGATTTTTCAAAACACTTGTTGAAAATATTGATTCAAGTAAAGTTGCAATAATAATATCAGCTGATCATTCAACACCTTGTATTAACAAAGGGCATAGTGATGATCCAGTGCCAGTAATAGTTTCAGGAGACTTTATCAAAAATGATGGAACAACTAGAATGACTGAGGAACAAGCAAAGAAAGGAAGTATCGGTTTGATTCAAGGTGCAGAAGTGGTGACAAAATCTTTAGAATTAATTAAATCTCAAAAATAGTTAATTTTTTTTCTTGTTGCATTTCAGTTGCTTTTTTTCTTAATCTATCTACATCAATAGAATGATACTCAGAAGGGGAAGTTCCTAATTTGTCCAATACTCGTCTGAGCATTCCAATTCCAATTTGTAGATCATCTTCTTGAGCATGGGCAAACGCTACAGCAAATAAGATAATTCCTTGTAGAATTTCTTTTTCTTTTCCAAAACATTGTTTCCAAACTCCTTCAAATGCTTCATGGCATTCCCAATATCGTTCATTGTTAAAATAATAAATTCCATCTGAAATTCCTTTTTCTTTTTCAATTTCTTCTTCAAATACATGACGAATATTATCAATTATTCCAATAGGAGAGAGTTTTTCAACAAGTGTATCAAGATCTTCTTTTTTGACACCAACATCAAACTCTACAAAGTTTCTAGCAATTCTAACAACTCTAACTGATGCATCCATATCAGATGCAAGATCTCGGGCTCTATAGATCAGTTCACGAGAATCTTTAGGGGAAAATCCATTGTTTTTGAAATGAAGCATGTATCGTTCCACGGTAATGATCTCTATTGATTTCATAAATTTCTTAGCTAAATTCAATCAAGATTTATATGAAATATCTAAAGGATTTGGGATACATGTCCATGATTGAGACCATTACAGACGTAGATAATTCATTTCTATCAAGAAGAGAATTAACTTGTAATTTTGCAGGTTTAGGTGGAAAACTCAAAAAATTGGAAGCAGTAGATATGGTAACTAAAGAATTCAAGTTGGACGGGAAAGTAGTGATTCCAATGAGACTAAAAACTCATGTTGGAAAGCACCTAGTAACTGGAATTTTCTATGTTTATGAAGATGAAGGGTTAGCAAAAAAACACATCAATCCAACAATTTTCTCAAGATTAGACAAAGCAAAAGCAAAGATTGCAGAGGCTACTGCTGAAGAAGCAAAGAAAGAAGAAACCTCAGCTGAAGAAACACCAAAAGATACAGAAGTGAAAGCAGAAGAAAAACCAGCTGAAGAAGCACCAAAAGAGGAGAAATCAGAATAATGGCGGGTAAAAAAGGCTCGAGTCCTAGTGTTTACAAATACTTCAAAGTAGATGGAGATAAAGTTACAAGAATTAAAAAAATATGTTCAAGATGTGGAAAAGGAGTATACATGTCACAACATAAAGACAGACATACTTGTGGTAAATGTGGATTAACAGAATTTATCCAATAGATAGTACGGATCAATACTAGATGCTACAATCGAGATTATGGAAAATCCTAGATGTTTAAAACTTTTTGAGAATTCGTAGTAGAACGAATAAGAGAATGACATATTCATGTATGGGATTCATTTCTAAAATGGACTGAAAAAGATTATGAATCATTATTGGTTTTATCTGATTCTGAATTACAGGTAGTGTTAGAAGATTATATGATGTATTGTAGAAAATGATATCAACTTCAAGTATTAGAACGATATTTACTTCAATTGAAAAATTCTTTTTTGTCAATGATAGAACTGTGAACAAGAAAAAATTATGATGTTTTTACCTGAAAAATTAAAGACAACATAAAGAGTAATTACAAGTGAAATTCCATATTATTTTTTAATAAGGTTTGAGTTAAATATGATTTTTCCTTAAGAAAATTATATCAAATTAGTAAAAATGTAAAGTATAAGATATTTAAAACACTTTTTCATATGTTTTATCGAATTGAAAGTAACTTATCTACAAAATGCAGCAGTTATCATAGAAAATTTAGGTGAAAAAATACTTTGTGACCCATGGCTTGTAGATGGATGTTATTATGGCTCATGGCATCACTATCCAAAATTTGATTTTGAACCTAAAGAATTTGACGATATAGACTATATCTATATCAGTCATATTCACTTAGATCATTTTGACATCAAAACATTACAACAATTAAAAAAAGATATACCTGTTTTTATCCATGAATTTCCTCATAAATATTTTAAACATAGTATAGAAGAATTAGGATTTAAGGTAGAAGAAATACCAAACAATAAACGTACGAATCTTGGAAAAACATGGATAAATATCATAGCCGCAGATAATTGTAATCCAGAAATATGTTCAAGAGTATTTGGTTGTAACTTTGATTTTAATAAATTTGGGACAAATCAAATAGATACATTTTCTGTAATTGATAATAATGATCAAGTCATAGTAAATACAAATGATTGTCCATACGAGATAGGACAAAGTACTGCTAAATTGATTAAAGAACAATATCCCAAAATTGATTTATTGTTAGCAGGTTATAGTGGAGCTTCAGATTATCCATGTAGTTTTGATCTTGAGATTTCTGAAAAAGAAAAAGAGGCAAAGAATAAGAAAGATAAACGACTACAAGATGCAGTAGACTATATTCAAATATTTGATCCTAAACACTACATGCCTTTTGCTGGAAGGTATGTACTTGGAGGAAAATTGACCTCTTTAATGAAACATAAAGGCGAGCCAACTTTGGATGAAGGTTTTAACTATTTATTAGAAAACATTAATCAAGAAAAAAATAAGGGAATTGTTTTAAATATAAAATCTTATTTTGATTTAGATACTAAACAAACTTCTGCACCATATATTCCTGAAAATATACAAGAACGAGAACATTACATACAAAACGTTCTTTCAAAATTAAAATTTGATTATGAAGAAGAACCATATCCAAAATTAAAGTCAATATTAGACTTGATCCCTAAAGCATATGAAAATTTTGAAAGGCGACGACAAATGATAAACTATTCTACAGATACCAATCTACTAATTAAATTAGAAAATGACGAATTATTATCAATTTCAGGCAATGGTGGAGGATATAAAATAATTAACGCAAGTCAGATGAATAATATGAAAAAATATCTTTATCTTTCTTTAGACCTAAGACTATTATTAAAAATATTACAAGGTGAATTAAAAGATCACTGGGTCAATGCGTCAATAGGATGTCACATTTCATGGAAACGGGTTCCAAACATCTATGATAGATCATTAGTGTATTGTCTATATTTTTTCCATAATTAATTAATATGAACAAGGATTTGTTTATCTGCCGTGACTGAGTCAAAGCAAATATTTCGTACATTTTCTATTTTAGGAATTATCTTAGTTTTTTTTACCGTATGGATTTCTCTAAATCCAGATCAAACTTTTATTGACAAATCTGTTAATGACATATTTAATGAACAAATTAAATTAGGAAATAATGATTTCTCTGGGTTTAATTTATCTAATTTAGATCTACATGGACAAAATCTTAGCAACTTTGATTTTTATGGTACAGCTTTAAGGAATACGGATTTATCATTTTCTAATTTAACAGGATCTCATCTATCGGGTGCAAATATGAGATATGCAAATCTGGAGGGGGCAGATCTTTCTGGGGCCGATCTAAGTAATGTGTATATCTACAAAGCAAATCTTAAAAATGCAAATCTAGAAGATGTGAATTTTTCTAAAGCAAATTTTTGTGGTTTAGAATTAAGGGCAAAGGCATTCATAGATAGTGATCTATCTTATGCAGATTTATCATTTACAAATTTGAGATTTGCTGATCTAACTAAAGCAAATCTCATTGGTGCAAATCTCAGAGGTGCAAACTTACATTTAGCTGATCTATCTGGAAAAAATCTTTCTAATATTAAATTCATTGATGCGAATTTGATTAAAGTGAATTTCACAAATGCAAATTTAGACGGATCTGATTTTAGAGGTGCAAACTTACAATCAGTGGATTTATCATTTGCAAGTTTAGATGGGACATATTTTTCTGATGTTGATTTATCAGGAATAGATTTAACAAATGTTGATCTTAATAATGCTGACTTTATTACACCATTATCCACAAAAGATCTTTTTACTAATAATAATAAAATAGATTTAACTAAAAATGATTTACGTGGAATAAATTTACATGGTGAATATTTAGAAGGTGTGGATCTGTCCAACAAGAATTTGTCGGGTGCTGATTTGAGTGGTGCAAATCTTTCCCATGCAAATCTAACTAATTCTATAATGGTTGGAATAAATTTTGAAAAAACTAATTTGGATTATGCTGATTTAACTGGTACTGATTTAACTGGTGCTCAAATGAGATATGTTTCAATGAAAAATGCAAAATTGATACATGCTAATTTGGAACGTGCATATTTTTCAGATTCTAATCTATCATTTGTAAAATTAAATGATACTGATTTGGTTAATACCAATTTCTTAAAAGTAAATTTCACTTCTTCTGATTTATCTTACTCTGATCTTTCACGGGCATATCTCTATGGTTCTGATTTATCTAATTCCAATTTAAGGGGTACAAATTTTCAGCAATCGGAACTTGCATATGCAAACCTTTCATTTACAGATTTAACAGATGCAAATTTGATTCAAGCAGATTTAATATCTGTAAATTTTACAGGTGCAAATATTTCTAACGCTGATCTTTCATTATCATATTCAAAAAATGCACATTTTATAGATGTAGAAATAAATGAAAATACAAAACTAGATAGTTGTTTCAAGAAAGATCAGGTAGATAGAATAATGTGTGACATTCTAAGAAAAATAATTTCAGATAGCCCGCCATTTTATGGTAAATTCAGAGAAGGATTTAGAGATGATCTTAATGCATTTAACATTTTAGATGATGAAACATTAACATGATTGATCTTAATTTGATTATAAGTATAAACAACATATAGATAAAGAAGTTTATTCACCAATACAGAATTTATCCAACAAACAATTTCTAGAGTATCATTTTAAAATGAAACAATTTAGTATAATTTTTTTTTATGAATTTTTAGACTTTTTTCATGTAATAATTCAATTTTTGAAATAAATGCAGGAGATAATTTTATTTTAGAAAGAGATTCTGCAGATAGTTTCACATTATTTGCATCCAAAGAGATATTTGATTTTGGGAGATTTTTATCAGTCCAAAATTTTGTAACTTTATCTTCAAGTTTATAATCACGAAAACCTGCAGGGAATTTTTTTGTGATATGATTCAAAAGTGTTCGGTCTTTGAAAACTACACGAGGTTCAAACAATCTAGTTTCATCACTGTAAACATTTTCAAAGAGATTTCCTGAAATTTCATCAGAAAGTAAATCCATTTTTGAAATTTTTCGGATTAATTCTATAAAATGTAAAAATTCATGTGCCAATATTGCATGAATCGTACCTTTTAGTCCATATGCAATTAATGGAGCAGAAATTTGAATTACAACCTGGAATTTTTCATCAAACAAAACAGGGATCGTTCTTGCAAATAATATACCATATTCATATGAATTAGGATTTGGAGATGAGATTACAAGTGAGGGTTCCACATATGCAACAGGATATCTAATCCCAGATGCCTTTTCAATGCGATTTATGCCTGCAACAACTATAGGAAAACGTTTGACTACAAGGTCATACATGTCATCAGGAATAATACCTTTAGAATGTGCATCTTTAAAACGCACTAACGGATCCAATATTTCTTTTCGAGAACTCTGAATGTAAAAAGGTTGATTTGATTAAGATCTAGGTTTACCAGATTTTGCTTTCTTTTTCTTACGTACTTCAGCTCTTTGATCAGCATTTCGTTTATGCTTGTTTTTCTTTCTCATTGGCATGATATTTTGCATCAAAATACTATAGTTAATTGTTATCATTGTCAATTATCTTTCTAAAATTTTCACTAAAATATCATCATACTCGGATATCAAGAAAATCAAATTCAAGACATTTGCAGGAATTATCAATTATTGATGAAACTCCAGGTGAGACATTATCACCATTTACAAATCGTTTTATCGGCAAACCTCCATCTGCTTTGAGAAACAAAGAAAATTCATTTTGAGATGTTTTTTTATATTTTACAGAAGAAATTTTCTTCTCTGAGCGTTTGCCCGACACATCATAAACTACAACAGGTGATTTAATGAGATCTTTGAGTTTTTTTAGATTTTGGATTTTAATGTCAGATTCTGCACTAATTCTCATCTTTATTGATGAAATGAATTTGAGAGGTTTTTTTGGTGAATCAGATACAATTTTGAGGCGGTTGATTTTTAGAGATTTAAAAATTTTAGAAGTTAATCTTAATTTTCTTTTATTGGGGTTTTGAAGTTTAACAAAAAACGGTCTACCGTTTCCCAATACCAAACTAGGTTTATCCTCACCACCAATCCAGGTAAATTTAGCAACAGTACCACCTAATTTTTCAAAAATTAATTGTGAAATCATTCCCTCAACACTATCAAATTCAGAAATCCCATGGAAATTGCAAAATCTACATCCTTTTCCAGAACAATTTTCACAAGATTTCTGTTTCTGAGATATTCCCCGCATACTTTTGATATATCTTCCAGAAAGTGTTATTGATTTTGAGTGAATCTGACAGGATTCATCTTTAAAATTTAGTGTAAAAATAAATTCAGGATTACGATTATCAACAACATGTTTTGTTTTTTTAGAAAATGATTTAGATAGTTCTTTTGTAATATCAGTCTTGATACTATCAATTCCTCGTAGTTTGAATTGTGAACGAATACAATCATCTCTATCAACAATAGATGGTTTGATGATAGCCCCTACACTAAAAGTTTGAAAAGAGAAATCAGAAGAGACATCAATCATTATTTTTAAAAAATGATTCAAATTCTCAAACAAATTTTTACAAATATAGCATTTTTTAGTAGGGGTTCTATTTTTGTGTAATTTTTTACCCAAGAATTTGTTTGATGATAGATGTAACTTTTTTGAAAATAATCTACCTAAACAATTATCACACAATTCATGTTTTTTCAGAATTTGATTGGCAATAGGTATGATTTTTTTATATTCAGACATTTTGAAGGATATTTTTGTAGATGTTTATCCTAATCCCATTTTTCTAAGGGTGCCTTGCATCTGTCGTCCCTTGGAGGCCTTCATCATATTCTTAGAATTTTTATAATTTTTGACTAGTTCTTTTACTTCACTTTCTGGCCAACCAGATCCACGAGCAATTCTTTTGATACGTGATGAATTTTTCAGAAAAGTGTCAGGATCAGCTTTTTCTTCTTTATTCATACTTTGAATTATGTATCTCCATTTTGAAACTCGTCCCTCCATCTGGT